>Ga0209349_1000165_pt1 | contig 36187 bp, 34 predicted proteins | sample ETNvirnome_2_130_FD_184067 | JGI IMG/M metagenome (GOLD analysis project Ga0209349, IMG submission 184067) | Marine viral communities from the Pacific Ocean - ETNP_2_130 (SPAdes) (version 2) | ecosystem: Environmental > Aquatic > Marine > Oceanic | place: Pacific Ocean | collected 2013-06-22
GTTAGCCTTACGCAAATGCTAGTGATGCTACACCATAATAATTTGAACCATCATAGTAAAAACTAACGATGTCGACTGAACTTGCGGCGGTGGATAGGGTTGGTGCTGATCCTCCAGGCCATAATACAGCTGCCGGCCATGTGACTGTTCGACTTCCGGATCCGTCTTGAACAACCTTTAATAAAAAGTTTCCAACACCCACGGGTGCTGTAAATGTTAGTGTTACTGTTGCAGCTGTAAGTGTTATCTTCTGTTTTTGATATGATGACCAGTCTATAGTTGCAGAAGAGCTGGAATTTCCGTTATCATATTCCTCATTAAATGTGATAATTCCTTCTGCCCCTACTGACCCACTTACCACTACATCTCCGCCGAACAGCGATGTGCCCCTAATTATTGATGACCCTCTAGACCCTCCCGAACCAGATACAAAAAAGCTGACATCTGATCCCAGGTCTGTGCGGTATGAACCAATCTGCAACGGTGAACCACCGTGTAATGAACCAGATATTACAACATCACCTCCAAAAACTGAGGTGCCTTTTACTGCTGTGTCCTTAGAGCCCACTGTCCCCGAAACAAAGAATGCCATGTCTGTGGCAGCTGACTCGTCAAGTGAAGCGGGTGCACCGCCTGAAAGAATAATAACCTGATCATTTGCCCCGTTGACATGAAGTGCATAGATTCTATTAACTGAATTGACCCGAAAATTTTGACTATTACTTTGAGCATTAAAAATTGCACCGCCGTCTGAGTGCAGTAGGATGTCGGCAGTGGCAGCACTAGTACCACCAAGAACTACTCCTTCTTCATCAGTAGGATAAAGAAGAGTACCAGCATTAGTCCACTTGTCGCCACTACCAAGAGCAGATCCGTTAAAATAAAGAGTGCCTCCAGTGTTATAAAGCCTATTATCTGTATCAGTCGGGGTGAAATCACTAAAAATAATTGATCTAGAGGCTATTATCGGTCCTCGAAAATGAGCGGGTGATCTAAATCGTGAATCTTCTAAGCCAACTCTAAGCTCATTGGGGTACACACACGCCTTTATCTCTCCAGTCTCTGCATCTGAAAACGTAATACGCTCTGTGGCTTTCGCTGTAGCTATACCAAATTTTGTTCCGTCTGACATCTACCAAGAGCCTCCAGCTATTTGAGCTTCTTCATGTGCTTAACACCCGACTGATTGGTGTTTGTGTCCCCAGGTTTCATTCCAGTTGCAGCTGTGGCTGAGCTAAGAGCTTCTGACAGAGTATCAGATACGCCTGTTATTCCCTGTCCAACGGTAACTGACTCGTACACAACAGCAGGCGGTAGTTTTCCGTATGCCTGAGAAGAGTCTTCAATATAGGGCCTAGATGATGTTACGTCGGTGCTAACATTGATGAGTGTCGTAGATGACCACTCTACCTCTATCCCCGATGAATCAAAAAATCTTTGAGACACAGCAGACTCCCCGGCCTCCCGATCAATTACATACCCCGCATTCTTAAGTGTCTTTTTATCCTGCTTTCCGCTGGTCTCCCTGGTAGGCTCATAGAAGAATTTCGTAAAAAGTCTTTGCTCGAGCATATCTCTAAATTGCCCAAACCTTCCATATCTAAAAACAGCAGTGCTTCTATAGGGTTTTATATTAATAATGCCGTACTTACACCCTTGTGCCCCTGACACGAAATGATCCATCTTTGTAGCCGCAAGCCCTTGTCTTCTCCATCCCACACTAAATAAAATCCTCTCTACAGCTTCCGGAGTGTGAACTGTGTGAGCAATCGGTAGACCTGTATTAGTTTGTAATAAAATCTTTTGATTAAATCGCCTCTCTATTCTCGTATCATAGGGAAACGGAGACTTAAAGTCAGCAAACTCGCTGTATCTCGCTACAGGCAGCTTGATAATAGGAATCCCGTATGGCGTTGAACCAAAGCTTGCTCCTGCCCATCTTTTTCCATAATCCAGCATGTCAGGCATCACTGAATCATAAAATCTTTCAGATCTATCAGTCAACCTGACACTTCTTACAAGTGATCCTGAGGTAGTGGGAGCTGTACCTTCTGCAAAACCACCTATCACACCCCTTGTTCCGTCTAACATTGATCCGGTCAAAAAATCATCTAGATACGAACCAGAATAGACTAAATCTTGCTCAATCTCATATTGATCTACAACATAACCATCATCGTAACCCAGCCTAAGGTTTGCAGAAGAAAGATTTTGATATCGCTGAGGTATCAGCTCGTGATCTAGCTGCACTATGCTTCCGAAGAGTGTGAGTGATGCCTGGCCCGCCTGAATTACCATGCTGGATCCAGTCATTCCAGAAATAGAGCCCATCCTCACATTTCCGCAAGATGCCACAACAGCATCACCAGGAGGATCGTCGTCATATGTTCGCGTGGATGAAACCCCGGCATCAAACCCAAACACCAGCTCATCCTCTGGAAAAAGCAAATAAGGAGACCACGTTGTGGTGTCGACATCAGTAGAAAATCGACCAACTCCCGTGTCGGGTCGATTTGTATTTGTAGTTGACAAACCGGGAGGATTTCTTCTCGGGCGGGAATCTAGAGCGAGCTCCCTATTGATAGAAGATGGATCAAGACCGTTATACTTTCCAAAGAAATTTAATCTATTATTTCCATGACCAATTGTCACCTCGCCGACGCCAAAAGATTGTGAGGGTTGGGTGGTGCCACCCATCCAGTAATCCTGCATTAGCATCTGCCCGTATGGGATGGTATTTCCACTCGTACCGTCTGTAGGAAACCTAGACGCTCCTAAAAATCTCTGACTGGCCACAGTAGGGATCATCCTTAGACTAATTCCGCCCGCCGGAGAGGTATATACAGCAGCTGCATTAACTGCATCAGATCCGCTTACTGGAATGTTAAAGTCATGTGAAAATGCAGGCGTGTGGGGAAGAGACTGACCAGAAGCCAAAGAAGAAGAGATCGACGTAGTTGCACCGTTGTCCCACACCGGAGCATTGTAAAATGCCATGGCACCGCTCATCACAAGATATCTCAGGCTAGAAGAGCAATCCTGAATGCTATCGACTAGGCTATCGCCTATCTTTTGCTGTCGATAGATAAAAAAGGTATAATTGTCAATATCTCTATTAGCACCATCTGCCTTAAATATATCAGACAGGGTCGTATCAACATTGCGAGGACCGTTAGATCGACTAGCGATAACTGGAATATTAAGAACAGCCTTTTCAAGCAAAAAAGGTGCTGTAATAAGAGCAGACATTGGAAATGCCTGGCTTGCAGTAGCATGGTAAGTTCCTGCAAAAGGTGCTGCACCTGCAATCGTTGGAGCTGCCAGATTCTCATAGCCATAACCATCTTTAAGTCTCGACATAGACGGACAAAAATAGCTATCGTGGTTAGACATTGAAAATTGGTAAGGCTTGAACCGATGTGGGGTCATGGGTGTGATCTTGTCATTCAACAGATTATAGGTAAAAGCATATCCCAGATCTTGGCCGGTACCCGGATCAGTTAGACCTATCTGCTCCCACCTGCTTTTTGAAAAATTATAGTACCGAAAACCTGTTAAATCCTGGCCTGTATACTCGGGTCCCGCTCGAGTCGTATATGAGGAGTCATATCGGGTCAAAATAGCATTGCTTACATTAGGGATGTTAATTTGTAGCTTAATCTTATCCTTTAAGGGTGACGAAAAACCGCGCATTATGCGCTCTGGGGTGCCCACATGATAAAAAGTAGCAAAAGTGCCTCCAGCACCCTCTGTGGGCGGATCATCTCTGAAGGGTTTGTACCTTCCTAGAGAAACACCACCTATGTTTCTCGTAAAGGGATTAGAAAATTTACCCATCGAGTTTACAGCTGAAGGTGGGATCTTAGCGGTCGCTGTAAAACATGGGCTACGATCTTTATAGTACCCCTTGTCAAATCTCGCATTGGTCGCAGGTGCGCCCAGTCCGACCGCTACATCTGCAGATTCAAAATTACGAGGATCCGTCGTAGAATAAGATTCGCCAGTCGCTGTTTCACCGGTTGTGGCGTTGCTTGTCATGTTGGGAACGATATCTATCTCGTTTCTCGCATCAAAGGGCTGAACCTGCTGTGTTGCTTGGAGAGCATTTCTCCACTCATCGTCGACCCCCCTTTGTGTGATCACTTCTGGTACAAATAATCTCTCCTCTTCGATAGCTTTAAACTGATTAAGATCTCCAGCTGTGACAATGTCAAGGCGTACCATCCCCTCAGCCATCTGCCCCATCTGGCTGTATTGCTGTTTATTATCCTCGCGCTTTTGCTGATTTTTTCCAGTCGCCTTGGGATCGTGATCTAGCACCAGGGGATCAGGTACGTAAACGCTTTCGTCGCCCATTATCCCATCTCCCTTCTATAGAGGTCAATATATGCAATAGAGTCCACCTGGCCATTTAATATCTGCGGTCCGCTCTCACCAGATCCGGTTACAAATGGTACAAATGTCCACCCCTGGCTTGCGTGTGAAAATTCAGGGCTAGCCATCCCTAAGTCACGAATGCCTATAAATCTAAAATCTTCTTTATCATCATACATTTTTTTATCATCTGAATCATCAAACGGATTAGCCCTGCCTGTATTGGGGTAATAATAGCCTGGCGTACCTAGCTTAAAGGTAACAGACCCAAAGTTAATAACATTGGCGGAGTCTTCAAAGTAACTAAATCCCGGAGGCTGTGTACCTCTCTTAGTTGTCAGTTTTCCACCCCAGTGTGTTCGAGAAGTTACAGGAATAGATATCCTGTCTACTGTTTCTGCCCAGTGAACAGATGCTCTTATAGTATGTGAGGTAAAAGGTCCTCCTGTCGCAGAATTAATTCTCGTTCTTCTAATATCCAAAGGTTCAATTACTCCGTCCATTTGTGCGGGATCAAGAAAATAAGGGGTATCAAGAATTACCGGATAAGTCATTACTCCATTACAACAGCTGTTAAGATAAGCAACTGGATCAATTCTTCCCGGAATCTCATAAAAGGGTTCTGGGTCTTCCCAGAGCTTAGCCTGGCCATATGTGGTGGTCTCTAGTGTATGTGTTAGTTTTTGTGACACTAAGAAGGGAAAATTAGCTGATCCAGGAAGATATATGAGAGACTGGCGATAGTCGCTCATAGCACGAACACTAGTTCCCTGACGATATTTGTCAATCTCCGCGGTGTTTATGCCGTTTCTAGTAGGCTTAGAATTGGCAAGAGGAGGAGAAAGATCAACTATGGGTCTATCTCTAAAGGGCACTTCAGTCTGTGATGATCTATTTTTCAATTTTATTTCCTACCATTTTGTGAGCGTACCATCTATTAGAGAAAGTGACAGATTCCCCTTTTCAGTATTCCTTTCAATTGACTTGAGGTAAATTTCATCAAACAAGTATCTAAACCTGGGTCGCTCAAGCACGTGAGATTCAATGATAAAATTGACTCCTAAGAATTTAGTTTTCTTAGGAATTAATTGCTCAATTAAATCAGTAAAAGCTGTATCAAACCACTTAAAGACCTCAAAGAATTGTTGAATATTAAGCTTATCCGTCAAGCGATTAAAATAAATCTTTCTAAGCTGATCAATGTCGGGATAGAATTCATCAAATATTATATTAGGCATGCCCAGGGCATCATCAAAAAAATCTAAAGATGAAAACATTGTCATCATATCTTCATCCAACGCCCTAACAGAAGAAAAGTCAATAGAAAATCTCGTATCGTCGTCTGGTATTTCAGATTCTAAAACCTCATACTGCGGGGTTAAAGAAGCGTAAGGGTAATCTTTAAGATATTTTGAATCTTTAAAGCTTCTAATTCTAATTTTATTGTCTGCCTGCGACATGTCAAACTTGGGAGAAAGCATGCTAAAGTAAAACTGGTGCGGTTTAACTACCTCTTTGTTGTTTTCAAATCCGCTCCCTGATATAAAAAGATTATTTTGACTAAAGTCTACAAGATGAATATCACCAGTATTATCAGACTTGGTCAAGACCTGATCTGTTGTAACATCTGATCTTAATCTCTCAAAGGCACCTGTAGAGATAGTATCAAAATTAAAGTTTATGAGGGGATTTTTTACTCCTGCCGATTTAAAGTTTCTTATATGCTCTCGCCAGCTATCCTCATCAAATCCCTTAGACCAGAATCTAAGACGCCCTACTTTTCCGCCAAAACTAGTTTCTCGAGCGTCAGAGGCAACTGATGAATCATTGAGAAAATAATTATCTGCAGAACCTCCCATGCTTTGCGATCCAATTGCTAAAAAAGAGCCTGAAGTGTTAAAGGTGCCTATATTTTGAAAAACATTAGATGATACTGTGTTGTTTGATACTTCTTGAAAATATGAAGACGTCTGTGATATATCTTTTATTTCTCCAAAAGATGCACGACCGCATCTCAAAAAATAGGAAGAAGATGATATCTGTTCGATTGTATCATTCCTAAATCTTCCAAATGATACATGCCACACGTTTCCATCAAATATATTAATATTTTCTAAGCTCAGGAAATGAACTTTCTCAGAAGTGCTTTGGTTAGAGGGTCGAAGATAAAGCTTTAGTGTTGACCCGCTAGATGATATCGTAGTATGAGTACCTGACACCACCATCAGGTTGGCTAGTGCACCCTGATACATGGCAGGAGAAGCTGTCCCGGTTACATTAAGACGAATTAAGCTCTGCTTGGTTGGATATTTTTTATCACTGGGAAAAGAATAGATTCCTTCAAACATAAATGACCCAGACGTAAAAAGGCCATCATTTCTCGAATTAGAGATGCCGTGGGGATAAAACGCGTCCTTTTGAACAAAGCTGCCTGCAATTTGTGGTACGCCGGCTTCGATTCGTGAGCCAGATAAAAAAGCAGACTGTAGAAAAGGAACAGTACTGCCAACACCCTGTGAGTTGACTGTGGGAGAAATCGACTGAGAAAGTGACCCAGACATATCTAGCATCGCAGAGACCTCAGTCTTGCCTTGGCGTCTTCCCTCTAGCGACTTTTTAGTAGGGCCACCATATTCTCTTATAGTAAAAATATTTTCAGGAATAATTCCGGCGGATCGAATCAAGGCCTGAATGCTATGATGTGTTCCCTTTGCATCGATTATGTTCCTAATATTTACTAATATCCTTCTCCATATTTGATTTTGAACGTATGCCAAAGAGTGGCTAGCGCGTGAGCTATCTGATGATATGTTTTCTCCCCGGGAGAACTGATCCAGCCCAGTATTAGGGTAGAGAGAAGGCAAGTTGAATCCGTAGTACTCTGCTAAGAATGGAAGAAATTTATCAGGAATAGATTCAAATTCATCGTAGTCTGCATTAAGAAGATTTTTAAAATAGTCAGCAAAAAGTTTTATTTCATCAAAAAACTTAGCCCATATCAATAAAAAGGCAGTAAAAAGTTGAGCTGTTCCTAGCTTTCCTGTCCCGGGAATGGAGGACCCTTTATAAGCACTTGCCATTTGACCGTCTTGGGTATTGAGACCTTCGCTTACCTGGCCCTCTAGGAGGTAATGAATCGGAATTAATTTGGTAATTAAATTAGGATTTTGGGAATCATAATATGAACCGCTGGACAGAAAGAATGAATTGAGGTTGGTAATTTTAGAATAATTTGGAAAAAGAATAGGAGACTGATCTTTAAGCTCATAAAGGTCTGGCTGCGTCATCGATCCTGTCTGTCTCAGACTAAGAGAAAAGTTTTTGATAACAGAGTGAAGTGAGTTACCAGAACTATCTAGTGCTACGTTTTCAATTCCCCCGTACTGACCCTCTGGTTCATTAAATTTAAAATATAGTTTTAGTCTAGGTCTTGCAAATATTGATTTGCTACCCTCAGATTTTAACTCAGAAACCTTCCTAATATCGTGAAAAAACCTAAATTCGTCTAATGATCCTGAAAATGTTTGCTTTGGTGTGAATTGTGTCTGTGTACCGTCGATGCTACCCTGGGGTATGGATACATTTGAGCCCGTACCTATTTGAAAATCTATCTGGGGAAATTTAAGAGATTTCATCTCGTATGTCGTAGATGAAGATGCAATTAAACTGCTGCTTAAAAAAAGTTGTAAGTTGTTATTTGCAACATTTCTATTGAATGTGGCACAAACATGGCTCCACTTGCCTTTTTCAATGCCGCCACTTACAAATAGAGCAGCTGACCCAGATGCAATAGAGAATATTAAATCACACCTATTTGTGTCGAGACTTCTCGAGACTCCAAGTGTGATTGCATTACTAATATCTCTTTTTTGCTGACAGATAATCTGATTATCATTAGACTTTTGAGGTATGAATAATTGCATTTCAAAGCTTATAGAGTTATCTCCTGGACTCATCACTGCTTCTCCCGTTTTGTTTCGAGAAAAGGCTGGAAATAAGCTTCCGGCACAATCGGTAATAGAGATTGATGTTCCTAAATTAGCTGCGTATCCGTTGGTCGGGGTTTCATCGACTGCAGTTCCAGAAAATAAAAGAAATCCAGTGTTTTTAGGAAATCTATCTAGAATATATTTTTCAAACCCGGTTAAAGAATCCTCAAATTCTTCAAATTGTTTTTGTGTACCATCAAAAGGATAGTGGTTAATAATTCTATTAAATGCAATATTAACTTTAGATGCAGCTGAATTAAAAAAGGTATGATTTTCAAATCTGGACCAGTCAATGCTAAGCTCCTGCGTTGACTTTAATCCCGCCCCCGGATTGTCATATCTAAAAGAAGATGTGCTGTCAATATTAGTGCTTCCAAGCATGGAGAGCGTCGTCGGTATCTCAACAGCGCTTGACAAGCCTTGTCCCCTTACAATGCTAGGGGAGAAAAGCTTTGAGGGCTTGCGACCTCTGCGGAGTTTTTTAATATCTCCCATTAGACGACCTTAAATTTTGCAGCAACGTCAGTAAAAACCTGATCAAAGCCCACGTCTTTTATAAGAAAGTCAAAGATGTAAAGCCTTCCGCTTTCCAAAGAGCTCATATAAAATTCAAAATACATTCCATCAGAATCAGTAGACAGTAAAGTCCCGTTTGTGTGAAACGGAACTATGATATCATCAGATTCAAAGTCTCTTACTCTGTAATACATTTTAGTAAAAATCTGACTCTTAGTTTCAAAAGGAAGCTTCTTGTATTTTATATCTCTGCCTAAATCTTCAGCAAATACACGAAGCCTTACCTTATCATCTCTTCTATATTCAGATAAGATATTGATTATTTTAAGAATTATACGCTTAGGTCTTTCTATAAATGAGGTTCTGTTTACACTTTGGACTACCACACTCGATGTTAAAAAGCCTACTGACCTATCTAGAGAGCTCCAGATTTCTGTAAATGTAGCAGATCCTGCATTTTTAATCTCATTGGTAAGAGTTCCAGATGCCCACTCTGACATAGCGAAGGAAGCAGAATATGTTCCAGTTATAAAATTAGAGCCAATTGTGTGCTGAGATGCTGTTATTATTTTAGAAAAATATGTTCCTCGAGCAGTGCTACCTGATTTTAATTCTAATATTAAAGAATTAGACCCAGTAATTTGTGTGGCAGCTGTACCTGATACAATATTTGCTGAAGCTCCTCGATGATAATTATTTAAAAATAAAGATCCTGAAATGTTAAAATAAAAGCTTTCATGATGATCTTGAACTGCATCATTAAATGTTACAACAAGCTTGGGTCGCTTTCGTGTATTTGAAGACTCTCTTGATGAAAATCTCTTGACAAATCGAGTTACCTGGTCAGTCTCTTCAGACCCAGAAAATGAAAGTCTAAATCCATGATCCGGAATAAGGTTCTTAAGCGTTGCAGAGATGATGGTGGTGACGTCAATAGAAAGATTCTCTCTTCCATCTGCAAATATCTGCTGTTTCCATAGATTAACAACACCATTTCCATCACCAAGATTCCCACTAGAAATTATATCGATATCTGCGCTGCCCAGTAGCCCTTGCTTATTGGCTCCCTCATAGCTCCAGGTAACCGGAGTCTCTGATGAAACAGATGCTGTTAAAAAATTTGCTGAGTCAAGGTCTGAAAATCTAACAACGTCTCTTCCTATTCCCTCGTCGAATGATTTTGAGAGAGGAAACAAGATTAATCTAAAGTTTGACGGGGTTGTCTGGCCTCCATATACATCATCAAGCTTGAGAGCGCAACTAAAGGAGCTATCAGTTATATCCAGCGTGGAGCCCGTGAGCGCTCGAAGAGGATCTAGATCAAATTTTAACAGCGCTCGTGAAATCTCGGTGGGCGTGGTGTCAGACCCAGATGTAGATTCTGCGTAAAGCTTAAAAAGGTCAAGTGTGCCTGCCTTTCCCGCATTAGCGTCTGTCACTCTAAAGGCGCTATTAATAATCTTATTTGTAATATAGGTGTCTTTGCTTGCTGTTAAAATTCTATACATGTTAAAGTCGCTTCCCTAAACAGCGATGCCTACGATATCATCATCTGGATATTTTACTTCAAAAATTGATCCGGCGTCGGCATAAACAATTCCGTTCTCTGTGTTTGCGCTAACGTTAAAGCTTTCGCTACTGTATTGATTTCCCCTCGTGGAGCCTGTTAAATTAATTACATCAATGGAGACAAGAGAGACTATTCCTTCTCCGTTAATGATTAAATTTATCAAGTCTCCAAGGACAATGGGTTGATCTATTTGAAAATTTTCAATCTTAAGATAATCTTTTAGAGTTGAATTAACCTTTTGAAGTGCTAGGTTTTTATTAGATACGCTATCAATAACAACCCTATATTTTATTCCCACGTTAACCACTCTGCCATCTATAATGTCAATGGCATCAGAGATCAATCTAAATTCATTAAGATATGTTTTAAGATTTACCTTTAAAGAATCTGAAGATGTCATAAGCTTTCCCTCAAGATCTCGGCTAAGGAGGGCCACCTGACTGGCGAGAGGATTGTTAGGGTTGGACCTAATGCCTACTCGAAAAACGCGTCCAAAATTGGGAGGCATCGTATAAATTCTCGCTAAAAGATCATTTTTAGTCACTATTCGAGATTGTGAGTTTCTATAAGCTAGTGCTGTAGCCCTTAGCTCGTTTAATGTTAGAGCAGCTTCTCCTCCTTCAGCCCTAGATGGATTTGATACCTCTAGAGAGGCACGTATTGAAGTGACAGTGCTTGCTGGTGTGCTTTCACTAAAAAGAGCATCTAGAGCAGAGATAGACGTAATAGATCCGGGACCAACATTGTGTGAGATGCCTCCACCGTATCGATATCTAATCGTTATGGTGGTGTTTTTAGGAGATATTCCCAGAGTTTTCGACCTAAGAAGGGAGTTGGGATCAATTGAAAATCTTGAAAATGTTGTCTTGCTTCCAAAGAGAGGTAATGCAACCTCACTAGGATCAGGAATAATATCATCATCTAAGGTGTCAGCATCACCCGATCCAAACCTTAGAGTTGTGAGACCGGTTCTCTGGCTCATTGTTGAGATAAATCTATAGGGAGCCGGAAGCAGCTCTAGATTTTCGGGAACATAGACGGAGTCCTCACTCGCATTTAAGACACGAGTGTATACAACATCCTGAGAAAGAGAGTCTACCTCATAATAATCATTACCTGCAGAATCTCTCACCGAGATTATCTCATTGATATTTTCAGCTCGCAATGTTATAGTCCTAAAGGGGGTAAATGTATCCGGTATTATAAAAGACTCAGAAGAACTAATGCCAGATTTGCACATAGCTGTCATCTTAAGTGTATAGGACTTAGGATTTCCATCTCCGTCAACCTCTTTTATCTGTTGCTCAGCGATAAGCTTTCCGGCCGTAGTTTCAGCAAAGTTTAAATCTTGTCCTAGCTCAAACTTGATACCATTGCTTGCTAAAAGAAGAGTTCCCTCCTGCACGATGGGGAGAACATCAGTGTTGGGTGTGTATTCATCGTTAACGATTGTTGACTCCACCTCTAGATAAAAGTCAACATCAGCTGTAGCGGGAGCTGCACCGGCGATCTTCACGCCCGCATTTCTCACGTGCTTCTCTACATTTTCAACCTCTACAGCTGTTAAAATATCGAGCTCATTAAACTGATGATCGAGATAGTAAGACATAACGTCTCCAACATACGCCGCCATCTCTATAAGAAGACCTCCCATGCTATTCTCTGAAAGATCTGTTATCTCCTCAGAAAAATACGATCTAGCATACTGGACTAGCTCAGTTCTAAATGACTCAAAGTCTCTATTAAGATAGGATCTCTGTCTATTTTGTTTGAGTCTCTTCTGAATATCCTTATAATTCATCGTTGCCATGTTAAATCACCTTAGCCGATCACATAAAGATCGACATTCATCTGTTGTTTTGCCACCCTGAGCTGTGGAATACTGTATATTATCTTAAGCTTTACCTTTCCCACGCCAGGCTCTGCTCCAGAAAACTCACTGACTGTATCAAACGAGGAGACAAATGTCTCAAGCTCAACGTAGGGCATGAATGTTTGTGTGGCATCTCTAATCCGCATCATGGCCTCAGCATCCCAGTTTTCCTTAGAGGTGATCTCAGTTGTCATCTCTCGCAAGTTGGCCCCATAGTCAAATCTTCCCAATCTCTCCCCTTTGTTGGTGAGAATAAGGTTCCTTAGATTATCTGCAATTTGATCAGCTCTGTTAAAGTGCATCTGAAACAGTCCTGATCTTCCTGTGCCTAGCTGAAGCGGTGTCTTGATTCCAATCGGCTTGGTGTCAATTTTCTGCGTGAATTTGCGATCAGTTGACTTTACACCAACGCTTTTAAAGCTGATTTCCTCTGACATCATACACTCCTAAGACTAATTATTAGGATAGTTGAGATGCTGGATCAAAATGTATGAAAATTATAGTGACAGGGTCACTAATGATCGTCTTCTTTGTGTTCACCAAGCAATGACTTGACATAGGTTTGGATGGCAGCAGCAACTCCGTTGTCCCCTTCAATAAGACTTTTTATTCCTTCCTCGACCTGTTCCTCTTGATCTAGAGCTGTCATCACAGTTGATTCAAGTCCTGTAACAGAGTCCACAACTGTTATGGCCTCGAAAGGACCCGACGCGTCTACATACGCAGCCACGAGTGCTTTTTCAAAATCATCATAAGCTTCTCCCATGTGCTATCTCCTATTCTCCAAAAATTACGTCTGATTTTATGTCATCAGCTGGCTTGGTGGTGGTGTCACCTGGCTTCTGAAGCGTTGTTCCGGTGCTCTTTAAGGTCTTATATGTACTTGGTATGTTGCCGGCGGCCATGCACGCTGCATCCGGACCCCCGTATCCCGGCGTGACGCTCTTGCCAAGTGCTTCCTGGATGTTGCTGATGTCCGCAGCAATATTATCCATGTCACCAATTATCGCGTCGAGTGTGTCGTCCATATACTTCACCCACTGCGTCCACCTAAGGTAGGGTTGATCTGCTACTCCCTCTGACTGTGATCCATTGCCACAAAACTCAAGGCGCCCGTCTGTTCTGATCTGGATATTTCCAGAGGCATCTATCACTATGTGTGCCTCCTTGCTGTCTGCAACATCTGGATTAGCCATTTTAACAATCTTGACTGAGCCATCACCCTTAGATACGATCCGAGTGTTGGTGGACTTCATGACCACGAAGGATTCCTCCTCTCTGTCAGCCAGATTTGTCTTATTGTCGGAATCCAGCCCTTCGAGCTCAGATATTCCAAAATTGGCATCCCCGTTGGTCTTCATCGACACGTACACACGAGACATGTCATTCTCAAAGTCTGGATCCCCCTCGTTGGGATTGTCTGCATCCGCATCAGTCTCACTTATGGTGGGAGCCTTATCGACCTCTATGTTTCCGCGTGCATTCGTCGCTGTCGCTGCTGGACTGGCGGTGTCGGTTCCCCATATGACATCCTCTCCATCAAGTGATGGGCCTCCTCGTCCCGCCACGATGTCGATAGTACCGGCGAATCCGGTAGCGTCTGTTAGATCCTCACCCGTGCTGTCGACATCTCCTGTTCGATCATTCCCAAGTGTTATCAGTGTGTTATTAGATCCCTGGAGAGTTAGATCAGATGATCTCTTTGAGAATCGTGGTACTGGCTCTCCAAAAAATTGAGCTGGGAGAGAGATTGCCCTCTCGATAATTTTCGCATACCCTTCTTTAATGGTGTTGTTAGACTTTCTCAAGAGTCCACCCTCTGGAAAGTCAAACGGATCAACCTCTACTGACTCCCCTTCGTGGCTTTGCTGTGTTGTTTGATCTGTAACACCTCTTGCTGCACGATCATGGTGTGTGTAGTTGAGGTCATCAACTGATAGGTCAGATGCCCTACGACACAGCCAGTAACCGAGGGCATTCTTATCTCCCGCATTTTCAAAGATCACCCAGGCCATCTCTCCTGCCTTAATTGGAAGAGAAAGAGATGGAGGAAATAGAGGATAGAATATCATAGCTCTTCCTGATCTACCGGCGCCGTCTGACACGACCTTACCGATGATGCTGTTTCGTGGCATTCGATCAACATACATCGTATTTCCAACCCGACGTGCTCCTTCTTTTAGGGCTGTCTTTTCTTCCTCTGTCAGCGCAGACGGATTAGCTATAAAATCCACCACAACGATCGCGTAAAGCACACGAGTGCTTGTGATGCCAGGTTTTAATACCGAGTTTGCATCTTGACCGCCAGCCTTCCAATCATTAAGCCCCATAGCTACTCACTTATCTTATTAAAAATATCATCAGCACTAATTTGCTGCTGAGAGTCCTCTTTTGCTATAAGCTCAGCAAGCTTAAGTATCTGGTCATTAGACTTGCACATTCTCTCCAGATATTTTGCCATTGTGGGACCAAACATAGCGTGATTCGCAGTGTCACCCTTAGACATGAGAAGGAGATCAGTAAATAGCACACTAGCGTTCTCTCTATCATTAAGAGAGTTCTCATACACCTCTTTCCACAGCATCTTTTTCTTATCTTCTGTGTTCTCCAGAGAGTCTAATAGATCAGAAAATTTCTCAATTTTTCCAGACTTGATTTTAACTTGATCTAGTGCATCTTCAACCGCTTTTGTCATAGCTCCTCCTAAAAGATATCAAAGTCATCTGTTCTAACTAGGTTCTTGTAATGTTTTCTAATCACAGACATCGCAACTGAAAGCTGTTTGGGACTTAGGCTAGAAAGATCTCTCATGTAAACGAAGACAGCTCTCTTGTTAAGAAGGTCTAAGTCATCAATTTTATTGAAGAGAGTGATAATGGCATCCATACAAGATAGCTCATTGTCACTATTAAGCTTACCCCGTATCACCTCCATCAACTCAAATAGGCTCTCCATACTCTCAATTTTCATCATCTTCTCATCTTGAGCTGGCTCTGTTTGATGAGACTCTATCATGGTGACATCGCTCACAGATAGAGATTCGGTATCATCAATGCTTACGTGACGTCTGTTGCTTTTTATCTTTTTCTTGCTTTGAATGATTAGCCAGTTTTTGGCAACCACATTAAAATAAGAAAATGCCTTAGTTCCTCGAGATGGGTCAAACTTATTAAGTGTTTCATAAAGAAAGGTCACACAGTCACTTTTAAGATTTTCATAGGAATCGTGAGGTTTAGCAAATCCATGAATAAAAATAAGATTTTCAGACAATTTATCAAACGCTGGAAGAATGTCTTTCACGTATATGCTCTCTCTTTCATCTGCATCTTCCATATTTTGAAACTCGACAATGGCATCGTGTGTACCACTGTGAAAATAAAGCCGAGGTGATTTTCCTTTAGATCTTCTTATTCTTCTAGTTTTCTTTTTCATTCTCTAGAGAGTCCTCCGTTACATTAATAGCAGAGAGCTGATTTGCAACATATAGAATAGAATCTCTACAGTTTTCTATGTCAGATATCACCTGTCTAACTTCTCTCGAATCAAAAAATATGGGAATCTCCATCACCTTAGATATAGATTGATATTTCTCGTCTAGTATATCTAAAGATTCCTCGATAGAGTCTTGCATTTTGAGAATTATAATGCCATGTCTGACATTAAAATACACAGAAAATGATAAAAGAATTGACAGGATTAGCGACAAAGCTCCCAAGACTATTATCGTATCCACCTAAATGCTCAAATATTCTTGAAAGGTTTCATCATATATTTTCATTATTGAGGCAGAACAGAAGCTAGTTTTAATCTTGAAAGACAGATCCGAGGCCCACTGCTGGGGTATATCGTACTTATTCTTTAATTTAAGAATTTTCTTTTTAAAGTCATTCTCAAGAGGATCAGCCCATCTCATTCCTTCGAGAAAAATTCTATTATCAACCCTGCTAAGAGGAATTTCTTGCAGCCTATATTGAATAGGGATAAATCTTCCAAGACTTAAAAAATCAAGATGACCTGACCAGTTAGTCGCCATAATAGGAAGACCGCACGCTGCTGCCTCTAAAAGAGGCAGGCCAAATCCCTCACCTCGTGTTAAGCTAAGAAAACACTTAACATCATCTCTCTTGTAGAGCCCTGCGATCTCACTAGTAGTCAAGTTTCCATGAAGAACGTGAACTTTAGGGTAAGGGCCTTGTCGAACTTCTCCTAGAATTTTTCTAATTGTTGTTTTTGTAACCTGCCGATCAAGCTTCGTTCCTCTTCCGTGATTTGATTTGATAATAAGTCCCACGTCTGGATCTTTAGAAAAGGCTTCGCAAAACCACTTCATCGTATTGAAGATATTCTTTCTGTCGTTATCGGAATTATTCCCTGTAAACTGAGCAACCATTAAAAAATTAAACGATGTGTCCAAATTTAAATCCAGCTCTGTAAAGTTTTCAGAATCTATTTCACTAAAATACCACTCGGGAATCACGTGGATGGGTGTTTTTACTTCGCCTGTATTTAAAATTGTTTGTCGAATATGATTTGTAGGAACAACAACTGCATCCATTCTATCAATAGACTCTAGCCACTGTGGATTGCACCTATCAGTCTCAACTACAGCTGAAACACCAATATTAATTTTAGCAATATTAGGGTCCCATTCATCAGGTAGTTGCACCTGAAACGATATATCAAACTTTCCGACGGGCTCTTTGGAGGCCTCCATTATTTTTCCAACGATCCCTTCTTCAAGATCAGGATTTATCATCCAGCTGGTGTTCCCCCACTGCAAAATCTGTGCTGTAATATCTACATTTTTAGCCTCAAGCCATTTAAATATCTGTCGAGAATGTACTCCATATCCGCTAATGGATAATAGCGGGGCTCTAATAACAACTTTCACTTTAAATAACTCCTATTAAAATGAGTGACATGTCCATCTATCATGGTTATTTTTCCAATTTTTAGATATTTCTAACAAATCATCATGCCAGTCATCAATTACTTTTTGATATGAAAACTCTGATCTAGCATAGTCAAACGATTTTTTCCCAAGCTCTTTTCTTTTTTCAGGTCCCATCTCATAAAGCCTAAGCATAGCAGATGCTACAGTTTCACACGAAACGTAGTCTTCAAAAATATACGGAACCTGCTGAGATCCTACAAGAGTTCTAAGCTCAACATCTAAAGCAACTCCGTTCTCAGAATTATCACGATGATCTACCACTTGTCGAGTGAGTCCCCCTGTTTTAAGTGCAATAATAGGGGTCTCCGTATTCATTGATTCAAGTGTTGACAATCCGAATCCTTCTGCATAGCTGATATTTAAACAAAAATCGGAAACATTATAAAGAACGTTCATCTTATCAAACTCAAGTCTTTCCCTTGAAAAATATACAGAATCATGAATCTCAAACATTTCGGAGGTTATAAATAAATTAGATCCCTCATGATCCATTGGATCAGTGTGCATGATAAGTGTGGCGTTTCGATGACCATGCTTTTTCTCAAGCATATCTAAAAATAGCTTCCAGGACCAAAGAACATCATTGGACCGCTTTCTTTTGGCATTTCTATTTACCCATATTCCTACAAAATGATCGCTGGTCTTATCGTTACCCAATAGCATTTTTTTAAATTTTAAAATTTCCTCATCTGGCATCGGAAAAAACATATCTTCTGGAACTGAATGTGGAACAAAGTTAGTCTTATCTGGGTATTTTTCTCTTATCATTTCGTAAGTCAGATGAGAATGACAATTGATTAAATCAGTAGCCTGATAGAGAGAATCATTATAGTTTGGATATGGGTAGTTGTCCCATACATGCCACCAAACAATGGGACACACCTGATGGATCTCATCTTCCATTTCAAAAAGCCAAACAAAAAATCTAGGATCAGTAAAGATAAAAAGAATATCTGGTTTCTCTGTGGCGAGAGTTACTCTAATCAAATCTCTATCCCCGAATCCATCTATTGGCTTTATAACAAAGTCATCATTAACAACAATCGTTTCGTATGAATCGTGCTTCAGAGCTGCACCAAACTGTCTAAAGCTCCAGCAACCCTTCTCAAGTAGGCCATTAATAAGATGTCGAGTCTGCGTGCCTACACCAGAGGTGGAAAGAGCATGATCAGATAGTACGAGTATCTTTTTCTTTTGTTTCATTGTTCACCCGATAAAAATTTTATCACATGTATTACATCAGTTAAATCAGGTGCAATGTTCTGTGTCTTTAAATTGACACCACCTACAAGCGTCTCTATTTTTAAGATAGATTCCATTTTTCACAGATGCTATCATATTGTTAACTATTTTAAGAGCTTTTGCTAGGGCCTTAGGCCCTACAGATACTGTTACGAGCTCACAGACGCGGTCTGGCTTACCCCCGCGCTTTAATAGTATAAAACCACATCTAATGTCTTTCAAAGCAACAGAGTGCTTCCTAGACCAAAAGTGCTTATAGAGAATTAACTGCGCAGTCATCAAAATATCTTGCTTTTTCTGTCGACGCCAGCCATAAGACTGTGCTGTCTTCCAGTCAATTATCCAATAGACAAACCCGTCACCTTTCTTTTTAGGAACCTTTATAATTCCATCAATATAGCCTTTAAAATTAAGATCTTTATTTTCAATAGTCTCATACAGCATTTCCTCAGCTGCAACAAATTCCCATCCTGGAAATGTATCATCAAGAAAACTCGGGATCTCACCCCACATATTGGAAGCCCACTCACACCACGTATCAACAGGCACGTACTTATACCACCCGGGCTGGTTCTTTACCCACTCAGGATCATCAAATCCATTCTTCTCCCAGGCATCTCTTATATTAGACAAGAGTTTTTCAATGTCAGGCTCTTTCTTCTCTAAAAGAGTCTCACATCCCTCGTGAACTGCAGTTCCAAAATCAAGGTAAGGAGAAGGTTCAAAAGTATCAATCTTGTCAATGTGAACTAGCTTGTGACGCCACGAACATTCTTTCCAGCATTTAACTTCAGAAAAGGAAACGTGTTCTTTATTTGTTGGAAATATCATAAATAAATTTTATCACAAACTATAAAAAAATACATGATTTTTATCTTCAAGGGTAAAAATACCAGCTATTCGCTAAAAAAATAATTAATTGTCTCTTTTAGGCTTTTTTCCCAATTCATGTCAAATTTATATCCTAGCTCTTTTATCTTTGTGCTCGTAATAGAGTACCTAAAGTCATGTCCAGGGCGGTCATCTACAAAGACATAAGAGTCATTAAAGCTAATATTTTTAATATCGCATATCTTCTTTAAAAGATCAATATTGGCAATTTCTTGTTTGGAGCTAATATTATATGTCATTCCCATGGGGGAGTGCTTAATGATAAACTCTATGGCTCTCGCCGTCTCTTTGACATAGAGCCAATCTCTAACATTCTTTCCGTCACCGTATAATGGAATCTTGTCACCATCATCGATACCACGTAAGATGGTGGGGATAAACTTTTCATTATCTTGTCGGGGTCCAAAGTTATTAGAAGGTCTCACAATAAGGTGCTCTACGCTGTGCGTGTTTCCATATGCCCTGATCAGATGCTCAGCGGCAGCTTTTGTAGCAGAGTAGGGGTTGGCTGGAGCAAGAGGGCTGTCCTCATCAAAACTATCCCTGAGTGTAGAGCCATACACCTCGTCTGTAGAGACTTGTAATAGCTTGGCACCAGTTTTTCTACACACTTCAAGAAGAGACTTGACCCCGATGATATTAGAATGAATAAACGAGTCACAACCTAAGATCGAATTATCAACATGCGTCTCAGCTGCAAAATTTACTATCCACTTGATAGCATGCTCATTGACAATATTTTCTATCTTGGTCTTTTCACAAATATCTGTTTGATAAAAACAAATCTGGTCTAGGAAGTTACTCATATTTGTTAACTTTCCAGCATATGTTAGACAATCAACTCCCACCACCTGATAATCTTGCTCTAAAAAGCACTCTACTGCATGACTTCCTATAAAACCGGCGCACCCAGTTACTAAAATTCTCAACGGATATACCTCAAAATGAATTAACTGCTTCAACAACCCTGTCTCTATCTGCAGCCGAAAGCCACCACCCGACCGGAATATTGATCATCTTGGAGCAAAATTCAGATACTCCTGAGAGATAGGTGTCACTATATTGAGAGAAAATAGAATAGTGATCATTTCTAATATGAACAACTGCTGCATCAATGCCCAAAGACGCTAAATGTTCTTTAAGCCTATCTCTATCGTCTACCAGGAGAGTATATATCCAATATGCCGACTCTGCGTGGTTTGGAATCTTTAATTTGGTTATCTTCGAATTGATTATATTCTCATCATAAAATTTTCCATTTTCCTTATGCGAGAGGAGAATCTTATCTATATACTTCATCTGTCTAATCCCAATCATAGCATTAAGATTATTCATGTGAAACTTATAACCACACCTACTGATATCTTGAGACCACTTCTCGCCGACATGCTTCCTATCGAGCCCGAACCATCTTAAGCGCTTAATCAAAGCATCGACTTCTAAAGATTTAGAAGCTATTGCCCCTCCATCTGCTGTAGTGAGATGTTTAATGGCCTGGAATGAAAAACAGACATGGTCGCTATGCTGTCCTATTGTTTTGCCCTTATACGTGGCACCTAGGGCGTGAGCAGCATCCTCTATAACTGAAATGCCAAAGTCGTTGCCAATTGTATTGATTTCATCAATTTCAAATGGAATACCGCTCCAGTGAACTCCCACTATCGCCTTTGTTCTATTGGTTATCTTGCTTAGAACTGATGCTGGGTCAATATTTCCTGTTGTAGGGTTGATATCAGCCCATACTATTTTAGCTCCAGATAGATGAATCGGCTCATTTGTTGCCATGCAGGTCATAGGGGTTGTAATGACTTCGGTCCCTGGACCCACACCACATATATCGTATGCGAGAGTAAGAGCACTAGTGCAGCTATTTACCAATGAGCAGTTTCTATTTCCAATAAAGTCTGAAAACATCGCTTCAAACTTATCTGAGTATTCGCCCTCCGTAATAAACCCGGATTCAAACACTTTCTCAAGTGCTTCGCCTATGCCCTCTGGATGATGAACCTTGAATAATGGAACTCTATTCATTAACCATCTTTGCCTCATAGTGAGAAATTATTTCAGGCAACGTATCTTTTAGTTTTATTTTTTGATCCCATTTAAGGTTTTGAGTCTTAGTGCAATCCAGTGCATACCTTACATCAGCACCTGATCTATCCATAGAGCAATCCACCATATTTTTATACTTTACTTTAAATTCTTCACATATCATCTCGACTATTTCTTTGACTGAGTATTCTTCATCAGAAGATATATGGTAAGAGCTATCAATCTCTCCCTTGTCTATTATTGCATACAGTGCACTAACATTATCAAGAACGTGAATCCAGTTTCTAACGTAAGAGCCTCCGCCATGAACAGGAATTTTTCCTCCTGAGATTACCTCAGTTATCGCCCTGGGAATTAATTTTTCAGGATGTTGTCGTGGGCCGTAATTGTTAGTTGTCCGTGTTATCAGATAGGGCATTTGATAAGTTCTTCCCCATGAAACAACAATTTGTTCCGCTGCGGACTTTGTTGCAGCGTACGGATTGCTTGGTTTGTGCCTATCTTCTTCGACAAAAAACCCTTCTTCAATGTCTCCAAAAACCTCATCAGTACTAATTTGAATAAAAATAGGATACTGATATTCCCAGGCAGTCATTAGACTATTGATTTTTTTATTCTTAAGAATCTCTAAGATATTGTAGACACCCATTATGTTTGACTTAATAAAGTTCATACTGTTATCGATGGAATTATCAACATGAGATTCAGCAGCAAAATTAACAATGATATCACAAAACGGGATATCATTAATCTCAGAAATGTCTGCTTTTACATAGCTATAGTTTCCTGAAAATTTTAAACTAGTATTCGCTGCATAGGTTTCTTTATCATAATTTATGATATGATGACCCTTCTGCAGACACAGCTCTATAAAATGAGAACCTATAAAGCCCAGGCCACCAGTTACCATTATTGTCTTTTTAGCATCTAAGCGAGACATATTCTTCCCAGTCTTTAAACTTTATCGTATCTTCGTCTTGCGGGTGCCATGCTCGATCAGGGAGGTTTATTAAGATTGCCTCCTCTCTAGATTCATTTATAATTCTATTTGCCACACCTTCAGGAATTATTAATATGTTCTCATCGTTTTCATCTCTCAGATAATAGCTTTCTATTTTACCATCTACAAAGCACTCTACCCGAACAATCCCTCGTATAGCAGCCATATATCCCTTTCTCCTCTCATGGATGATCGGCCCTTTTGATGTGTCAGGAGCTAGCGTTGTAATATAAACCATTTTGGGCTCATATCCGTTATGAAATTTTTCCCAGTTCTTGTAGATCGGATAGAGATTTCCTTCATTAGTCTCATGAGACTCTAAGGGAAAAAGAGAAGGGTTTTTTATTTTTCTCATGGTAATCAATGATAAACCCGGGAATCTTGCATCTAAAATGTGATATTTAAAATCTTCTCTTAAAGAAACAATCGGTATATGGCTTCCGCCTTCTTGCCACCCCAAATTATCTCTTTCTTCTGTTCCGCCTTCAAATAATATGTCAGCTCCTTTCTCAATGTGCTTTTTTAAAGGTTCAATCACATTTTTCAATCTATCTCCGTCGTTAGAAACATCAATATGAAGAATATCAAACTTCTCCGGATCTTTACACCATTTATTAATATCTCCCTTTCTTAGCTCAACAATATTACCTAGCCCGTGGAGATCAAGCAGCGCCTGGACATCTTTTATATTTCCCTTATTAAACGGATAATCGTCCCACAGATCGTAACAGATCAATTTTCCTCTCCCGATATCCCTTAGCGCGAGCCCCATACAAATAGCAGAGTAACCATGGAGTACACCAAACTCTATTACAGTTTCAGGCTTTGAGTTAAAAACGTAATTATAAAGAGATATTCCTAAATTATTATAGTTATAAGATGACTTAACTGTTAGACTTCTTATGAGGTTAATAGAGTTCATGATTTCTCCTTATAAGACACTTAGACCCTTAAAGACCTTTATGTAGCGCTCTCGAATAGTATCGATATGATAATCATCTCTCATTTTTAAACCATTTTCTCTTAAGCGCTTTCTTAGGGAAAAGTCTTCTATGAGCCTCTTGGTCTGAGATAGAAATTCTTCTGGAGTGTTTGCAAAGAGACAAAATTTATCATATGGTCGTGCTACTTCAAGATAAGACTCATATCTTGATAAAACAGAAGGTATTCCAAAGGCAGCGTAATTGACTATCTTGCAATTCGATCTATAATCAAGTCTATCTTGCCATGTTTTTTCTCCTATGTGCAGACCATCATTTGATGACTGAGAATCAATGAATGCGACTGCGACATCTATATCTTCAAAATCTTCAAGATCTTTTGCTTTCTCTCTTTTCATCACGAATCTAACGCCAAGGTCTTCACACATCTCACTAAGCTCATTGACGCAATGCATCTGAGTTGGTTCTCCAACATAAGCAACAGTCTTGACTTTTTCTCTTAGCGAAACTGTCTCATTGTTAAAATTACAGTGATGGTGATGAATTATCTCTGTCTTAGGACTCTTAAATCCTACCTCTCTAATTTTGGATGAATATTTCTTACATGTGCTTATGATGCAATCAATGTAATGCTGTGATGCTAGTGCTTGAGGAACAATTGGCCCAAATAAAGACTCATCAGGAAACCATACAGTTTTTCTTCCTGATGTCTTTGCCCATCTTGCCAGGTCTGCGTCAAAAAATTTGCAAAAAACAATAATATCAGAGTCAAAAGATTTTAGGTCATTAAAATGACAAAAATTAGCACTGAGACCTATTTTTCGAAGAGCTTCACTTGTCTGAACTCCCAGAACCTGTGCAGAATTTCTATGGGGAACTGGGCTAGAAAACATCACTTTCAAGAGACTGCTCCTTCGATCTCGAGCCAGTCTTGAAACTCTCTAACTTCAATATTTTTCTCCCAGGCAGCCTTTAAAACAACAGGATCGACTCCGACCTCGTAAGCTTTTTCAATCATCGCGTTAAGATCTTTTGGAAAGCAAGATCCACCAAATCCCATCTTACCGTCGTGGCCAGGAACGTCTATGTGAGAATTACCAATCCTTCCGTCAGAAATAAAACCGCCTACAGCTACATCCCAGTTACCACCTATGGCTTTGCATATTTGTTGCATCTCGTTCATAAAAGAGACCTTGGTGGCAAAAAAACAATTACACATATATTTTATTAACTCGGCTGTCTCAAAATCTGTCTTTATAATCGGTGTATGGGGAAATCTAACCCTATAGACTTCTTCTAGCATAGATGTGAACATTCTATCGCCTCCCAAAACAATTCTAGCTGTATTGATAAAATCTAAACGAGCTCGCCTTTCTGTTAAAAACTCTGGATTGAAAACAAATGCCAGATCAGGATATTTTTTAGCATATCTAGACGTAGTTCCAGGAACAACAGTAGACTTTATAATAAAAATTTTTTCTCTGCGATTAAAATCTAGCTGATCTATCCCGTCCAGAACCTTATCAGTTATTGACAGGTCTATCTTCCCAGTTTCAGCAGACATAGGTGTCGGAAGACAAAGAAAAATTATATCTGAACTCTTCACTACTTCGTCTAGTGAATGAGTAGACTTTTTAGGATTTGCATCATGTATAAAAATATTATCTGAGTGTAGTACAAATCCATGAATAATCGCAGATCCCACGAACCCATTACCAATGACTCCCAATTTTTTCATAATGTCTTATATCCTATAAAAAAGAAACACCAAAATGTCTCTCAAATGTATCGTAAATGTGACTTATTGTATGGTCATATGTTAAAAATTTTTTGATATTTTTGACATTTTTCTCTATCTCTGAGATCCTATCTGGAGAAGAAATCAAGCTCTCCATCTTTGACTCGAGATCTGTAACGTCATATGAATACGACTCATAATGGTATCCCTCTTTTATCTCAAAGTTAAACTTTGTCATCGAAGGAGTTCCTAAGATACATTTTCCTAAAATAAGGTTTTCTATAAATCTTCTTGTCATATATCCGATGCCAGGTATCTCAATGCACACCCTGGTTCTATCAAGTAGATCCATATATTCACTCATCTTCAAGGACTTATCTGATATTATCAAATTCCAGTCCGGCCTCTTATCTCTTATTCTCAAAAGTTCATCATAGATTTGTTTTCTTTTTCGAGCCGACCAATAGTCTATTGAAAGATCATCGGGCCACATAGATGTGGTCGTATGAGAATAAATCTTCCCGATCCAAAGAAAATCAATATTTCTTTCTTTCTTACCCATTTCTAGAGACTTCTGGTGGAAAGATGCTTGGTTGTCACAAAAATACCCCAGTGGGTAGGTCTTATCAAAATACGGATAATATCTTGTTAAAACAGGAATCTCACAGTACTGTGCCTTTAGAATCATAAAATCTGATATCTCAAAATCATTCATTAATCGTTTAAATGATTTATCTATCAGCTTAAATTCGTCAGGCTTTAACCCGGGACCATCGTCAGCGTCAAACAATACTAGTCTATTAATACCATCCCTGGCGTGTACAAAATAAGAAAAATTTCTGCCTAGAGAGTAATCTCTAAAACAAGTGGGCCCTCTAAACCTTCTAGTCGGCTCAGAGAATCCGTAATTCCGAGGGGCATGAGAATAAAAATAATTTTCAAAATGTCTTAAAAACACTCTATTGTTGTGATTAAAGGAAATAATCATATATCCCTCCTGCACATAGGATCCTCTATGCCTTTTAATTTTTTTTGCCAGTAATCAATCATCTCGTCTATCATTGATTCAAAAGTATATTCGGGCTCCCACCCTAAGATATTCCTTGCCTTAGCGCTATCTCCTTTTAAAATTTCCAACTCTTCAGGTCTAAAATATTTTTTATCAATTTTTACATAATCGTTCCAGTCTAAGTCTAGCTTTTGAAAAGTATATTCCACCAAATCTCTAACAGTGTGAGTTTTACCAGTTGCACAAACAAAGTCATCAGGAAAATCATGCTGTAAAATCATCCACATACATTTCACATAATCTTTTGCGTGTCCCCAGTCTCTAGAAGCATTAAGATTTCCCAAAGATAAATTACAAGACAGGCCAAGTTTTATTTTAACTGCTTCTTTAACAACTTTATTTGTTACAAAGTTCGTTCCTCGTCGAGATGACTCATGATTAAATAATATTCCGTTAGAAGCAAAAATATTATAAGATTTTCTATAGTTTCTTACAATATTATATGCAAAAACTTTACTACACCCGTACGGGCTAACGGGATCCATGGGAGTTGTTTCGCGCTGGTACCCATCTGAGTCTATATTATTTCCAAACATCTCTGAAGAAGAAGCTTGATATAGACGAGCGTTCGGACAAATTAACCTGGTCGCTTCTAATAGGCTTAAGACTCCGATCGCCACGACCTGAGCTGTATACAGTGGCTGATCAAATGAAATTCTAACGTGAGACTGGGCAGCGAGATTATAAATTTCGTCAGGACGTACATCTCCAAGAACCCTCACTAGAGATGCCATGTCAGTCAAATCAGCATAATATAAATTATCCTTTATGTCTTGATATGTCCCATGGAGGCGCGCAGTTTGATTTTCAGCAACTGAATTTCTCTTTAAAATTCCATGAACCTCATAGCCCTTTTTCATTAAAAATTCAGACAAATATGATCCATCTTGACCATTTATTCCCGTTATAAGAGCTTTTTTTGGGTTCATTTTCTATCTTGGTATCGACTTACAATTATACATCATTTTAGATATCTGTATTGAGAAACATAATCGCTACATATGCCTGAGCAAGACAATAGAGATTCATCATCGTAGCTAGAAACTTCAGGCAATACGCAAATAGATGATCCTCTTAAATCTTTTCCCGGATATGTCCACAAAAATCCATTAGACGTTAATGTAAAATCATCTTCTTGGTGCCAAAAACACGTCGCTCCCAGTTTTAATAAAGCGGTCAGGGCATCTAAGTTTTTTGCATGGCACCATATTTTGTCATTTAAAACAAACTCTCGTGATACCAAGCTCTCTGGATTGTCATGTCCTAGAAATATCTCATCATTAATTACCCAAACATCTATCTCTACATCAAATCCCTTTTCCATTGCATCCAGCACGTACTTCGGTGAATTCTCTAAGAGCGGGCTGGGTCCGCTGATATTTCCCCTGTGAGCTATCAAAAACATGGCGCTCTAATCCTCACTAGTATATACATTAATTGAATAATGTTTTTCAAATGCAGCAGCATGCAACTCATCATTAACTATCGGCTGGCCCTTGATGTTTAGGCTTGTGTTTAAAAGCATGGGGCAACCTGTTTTTTTATAAAACTGAGTCAATAATTTATAAAATTCTGTATTGTCTTTTTCTGAAACTGTTTGGACTCTGCTTGTATTGTCTACATGACAAATTGCAGGATAAAGATCGGGTCTCTTACATTTGGCGATAAATTGCATATAGGGTGCACTCTTGACAGGCATTTCAAAAATCTCATGTGCCCTCTCTTCCAAAACTGCAGGTGCAAACGGTCGAAATTTTTGCCTTTTTTTGATTTCATTTACTTTGTCTTTTATATGAGGACCTCGAGGATCTGCCAAGAGACTTCTGTTTCCCAGCGCCCTAGGGCCAAACTCTGCTCTTCCGTTAGCAATTCCCACTATTTCGCCCTTAAGCAAAAGATCTAAAGGCTGCTTAATGGGATAGCTGCCTAAAACTCGTGTCCCTAAAAAGGGGCCTTTCCAGTTTAATCTACGTGATGCAACTGCTGCAGCACACCCCAAAGAAGATCCCGCATCTCCAGGGTTTGGCATTATCCAGATGTTTTCATATAGGCTAGCTAGGGCATTAGTATTTGCCATGCAATTTAATGCAACACCTCCCATAAACACCAGATTATCAATAGATGGGAAAATACTTTTAGATTTTAAAAATATATTTTTTAATATAGTTTCCGTTACTTTTTGAGTACTTGCGGCAATGTCAAAATCCTCCCAGGTCTCTTGATAGTTGCCTACTCCACGATGTAAGTTATGTTTTAATCGTAAAGGAGCGTCTCGATGAAAAAAATCATCATATATTTTCTCTGCATGCTTTTTATTTCCCCAGGCGGCCATTCCCATTAAAATATACTCTTCTTCACATGGCTTAAGCCCAACTCTTTTCGTCATGGCAGAATAAAAGAGCCCTAAAGAATGGGGATATTTTATAGAATAAACTTTTTTTAAACTATTGTCTTTACCATGCCAGATAGTAGCAACGTCCCATTCTCCTATGCCGTCAATAACTACAACAACAGCTTCGCTAAACTTAGATGTAAAATATCCTGCTGCAGCATGACTTTTATGGTGATCTACGTATTCTATACAGCTAGTGTCAAACCACTTTTTTAAATAAGTGCCTGGCATATTTTGAAAAGAAAAAACTTCTGAATACTGGCCAGCGTAAAGCTGTCTTATCTTTTTATTCCAGGGCTTCTCATAATAAACAATTTTATCAGGTTTTCCAAAGCTTAAAGCTTCATTAACAATATCATCATTTAAATGCATATCATTTTTTAAACGACTATATCTTTCAGAATGCGCTGCAAATAAAATTTCTCCATCCTCTATAAGAGATATTCCGGCATCATGATTGAGACAATTTATTCCTAATATTTTCATAAAACCTATTTGTAAAGAAAGGGATCGTTTTGACGAATCTTTTTTAATCTTTCTTTAACTTCTTTAGATTCTTTAGATTCTTTGCTATCATCGCTTTTGCACAATGTTAAAAACAATCTTTTAATAAAGTTTTTTATCTGTTTTAGATATCTCATCTTAAACTCTCTTTATATGCTATAGCCATTTATCAACTTCAGGTAACAAAAAGTTTTTAAAAAATAGCTCTTGTCCTTTCCAAGAAGGGTGGTGATCACTTCGAGAAACATACCATTCATTAGGAGTTTCAATGTTATATTGAACCCACTGTAGCAAGCCTCCCATCTTTATTTTACTGTTTTCAAAAAATAAAAACTTATCAAAATCTACGAGATCCCACAGGTAACCTGACCACCTATATTGATCTTTTAAAAGTGCATTATTAAAATTTACATATCTATCATCATCATCCCACTGGTGCGGACTATTGTGTGTTTTTTTATGTATCCCTTTCAAATAACTTGACTGTATTTCGTCTTCGGGTTTGGTAAAAATATCCCAGCCATTAAACATTAAAAATTTTATATTGTGAGACTTTAAAAACCATTGTGTACGAAGAATGTTTTCTAGTGTTTGAATAAATGCGCATTCATCTGACCAGTAATTATTATAAAAGTTTGACCAATATGTTGTGGTCTTTCGCCTACCAGCATCAAACGTAATCTTAGAATTTTGATCATTTATTTTTTTAAGAGGGTTGTCAGCTTTACATTGAAACCACTCTAAGGCATCGCAGGGTCTATTAGCATCCACCACGAATGAGTTTCGAAATATTCCTGTCCACTGAGATATTACTAAAATTTCATCAGGGGACACTCCGCTGTCTAGTAAAAACTTTATCTGGCTTATACAAAGCATGGAGATTACATAATTTCCTGTTCCGCCCATAGAAACATTATGGACCTTTATCTTGTCATGAAGATAATCCTCAGCACGGTGGGCCCAGCTTTCCTTGCACTGAGTAAAGCTACACCCCGCAGCCACTATATGCTTAATCATCTACCAGCCCCTTTCCATCTAAAAATTTAAACATTTTTATACCATTCGTTTTCTCTCCAGCACGAAGGAATGCCACTTTTGGAAGACAAAATAGAACGGCCCGGAAATAATCTTACACCGTCGTCACTATAGGCACATGACAAACGCTTGGGCTTAAGTAGATGAACAGTAGATTTTGTATTCATAACATACATGTATTCTTCAGTAGTTAACCATCTTTTTGACCACTCAACATCTTCTGATTGCCCCCATAAAACGTTTTCATCTAGGGGGAATTTTTCCATAAAAGATTTCTTTGCCACCCAGTAGCCTCCAGAAACGTATAGGTGTTTGGTTTTTCTATATGTGTAAGGAACATTTACAGCTATATGGTAAGGTTCGCTTCGTCCTGTCCAGGGAGCATAGCCCGCTTTGGGATTACCATCAGTGAAACAAAGCGTGGGATCATCCCAAGCAATCCAGTCCCTAAATCTGATCCCTTCTTTAGAAACCTTAATACACATGCATACATCCCAGCTATCTCCAAACTCAACAAATCCTGAGTACCAATTATCATCTAGAGAATAATAGTCTAACATATAGACAATATTATCAAATTTTGAATTTTCAGTTATTATATTTTTCTTTCTAGTTATCCATCCTGATTTTTCCTCATCATCAAACGGGATCCATTTTATCATGCTTGACGGCCCGCTCCAAAACTGGGCTGGGTCTTCTCCTCCAACTAAAACTATTTCAAAACTATCTTTAGGAATTTTTAATTTAAAAATACTCTCTAAACAAGTTACAAGATGTCTATTAGTAGCATCAGGTCTTATCTTTCCATCCGGTAGATAAACTTTTCCAGACGATGTAATAATTCCAAAAGTGAATTTCATCCTACTATCCCCTGTATGCTCTAAGGTGATTTATAAGATTTTCGCTATCAAATTCAAAAATGTCTGCCACAAATAAATTCTCGCTATCAAGAGAAAGGGTCATTTCACAGATAATAATTCCCCCATGATCTTCGTGGATATGGTGTATATTAACTTCAATGTTTTCAAAAGAATCAAAAATATTAGAAAATATTTTCATCACTTTCTGCTTGCCTGACACGACACCAGCATCCCAGTCTCTTATTGTACAGTCATTAGAGAAAAAACTCTCTAGGCCATCTAAATCTTTATTTTCAAAAAGATCTAAATAGTCTTCAACTATTTGCGATCTTATAATATTATCAATTACTATATCTTTCATGTTATCACCTGTACTCCGGGGGTATTGCTGCATCAAAAAAATTATAATTTTTATGCACATATTCTTTTTCACCGGCATCTATCGCATCTTCTTCATATTCAAAAATCGCATCTGGTGGACACTCAGATAAGCAAGCACCGCAGTCTATGCATTCCTCTGGATTAATATAAAGTTGCATTCCTGCCAGTTTTCCATTTTGGCGCAATGTTTCTACTTCTGCTCCCATTCCATCAACGTCTACGGGTCCATGAATACAGTCAACTGGACATGCCCTGACACACCCTGTGTCACATATTCCCACGCACTTACTACCAATTATAAAACTCATATTTTAATCGCTTAGAGAAGAAGCATCACCAGGATACATTTCCTTTTTAAAGTCTTCTTTTGCTGCTGTAACTCCGTCGTTTTCATGCAGTGGAAAGTAACCAGCATCACCGGGCTTTGTTCCCGGGAGCTTGACCTTTGCATTAATCTCTTCTCTTCCATCCACGTCAGACGTCCACCATTCTCTCTTTTTTCGAAAATCCCACTGAGATTGGGCGTCCTGTATTTTATTAAACCTGGGAAGAAGGATTTTTTCACGAATCATTTTAGCTTCAAATGTAGATTGGTCTTCTTGCATCTCTACTAGGCTATGATATTCTTCTGGAAGCTTCATATAAAGCTGAAAAGATTGCATCAAGTTTTTCAATTCTTGCTTTGTGATCTGGGGCATGTTCAGCTGAGAGTCAGATCGATAAACGTCTTCGTGCTTTCCTTGATTGATATCGATATAGCCTCTTTCGACACACATCTTTCGCAAAGGTGCTCCGCGGTATGGGTGAAAAAATGTAACAGTCGCACTTGTTGGGTTGATTTTTCGATTAAGGGTAATGGTATCTAAAATATCTTGCCTGTCCTCGTCGGGCAGACCGATAATGTTAAACGAAGAACACCTAATCCTGTGCTTATGTGCAAGCTTAAAGACTTTTACTACATGCTCGTCATTATAATTTCGCTTTAGAATTTTCCTGCGCACCCTATCACTGCCTGATTCCACCCCGCAACATATGTTTCTCATACCGGCATCAACAGCCATAGCGAACAGGTCTTCTCGAACTAATCTAGGCTGAACATTTACGGAAAATGGCAACCCCACCTTCTCTTTATAAAGCGCGCAGAATTCCTCCATCACTTCCGGTTCATGGAGCGGGAAAATATCATCTACAAACATCAAAAAATTTAAGTTATATTTTTCTTTAAATTCCGCTAATTCTTTAACAAGCAACGAAGCGTCTTTTTTTCTATAATACTCTTTCGCTGTAACATTTGCTGCCTTGTAGAATGTTTCGTTGGCACAGTAGCTACACCTAAATACGCAACCCCTTGTCCAGATAACTGTGGCCATGTTGTACATTCTGCCACCCAAGGGTCTTAAAAAATGACGAGGGTCAAAAATGCTTAAGTCAGGTGCCAGGCCTTGAGATATCTCAGGTAAACCAACGGGATTCCTGTGTACCTTTCCGTTTTCCTTATAGTTTTTATCTTTTACCCAAAAATTTTCAATCTCATATAATTTTTCCCAGCCCTGGATGCCAAACTTCTCTAAAGCATTGCACAAATCAACAAGCCTCTCTTCAGCCTCTCCTCGACCTACAATATCAACACAGTCTTCGACTATTATATCATCTGGAACTAGTGTAGCTAGTGGACCACCGCTAATGGTTGGAATGTCGGGATATAGTTTTTTACAATATCTTAGCAGCTCCATTCCAAAAGCATGGTTGGGATCCACAGTAGAGATGCATATTATTCCAGGCTTAAAAGATTTAATTTCTTCTTCTAGAGCCTTAAATACATCAATGTCTTTTTCCACCAGGCCTAGCTTTTCAAAATCGGGATTAACAACTTGTAAATTTTTCTCTCTTAGAGCATCATCACTAGGTATATCGCCGCATCTTACAAAAGTGGTATCAAATAATTTAAAATTATGACCAGCATCCTTTAAATAAGCAGAAAGATACCCGATTCCAAGGGGAGCCCTTGTAACCATAACTTTATTGGGGTATATCATAAGAACGTTCATCACAAAACTCCTGAATGTATCTGTTTAAATCTTCTGGGGTCCCGATTCCCCACATTTTTTCAATATGAAAGGTCTTGATTTTGAAGCCTTTCTGTATTGCCTCGTTAAATACGGGACATACATAAAATTCATTATTGACTCGTATATTTTTAGTGATCATTTGCTCAGCAAGCTTAACATAGTCTCTTCCTCTTTTCCAATAATAGATTCCACATGTCGCATTGTCACTTATTGGCTTTTTCTCAGCTACCTCACTTACAAAACCATCTTCACCCACTTTAGCAAAGCTCCACTTGGGATGTGTTGATGTAAATGTTAAAATTCCACCATCAACTTCATCAGCTGTCATCGAGTACATAAACTCATTAGAATTCCACTCAATATACTGGTCAGAGTTTGCTATCAAAAGAGGGTCATCATTATTAATAAACTCTTTTGCAAGAAGAGTTGTGCAAGCGGCGCCTTCAGTTATTCCATCAACTTGAACAATTTCACATTCTGGATAAACTAAGCTTAATACATGCTTTAAATGGTACTTTTCATAATGTTCCCTTTGAACAATAAAAATATGATTGGCATCAATATTAAGATTTTCAGTTACAAGCTGAATCATTGGTTTCCCGTTTACATCAATTAACGGTTTTGGAAATGAATACCCAGCTTTTTCAAATCTACTTCCGGCTCCCGCCATCGGTATTAAAACATTCATTTTTCCACCTTGCCACTTGGGTGTTATTGTTGATTTTTTTATTAATCTCTTTAAATGCCTATTAATTTTTTCATAGGTTACATCGTCTGGATTTCTAACAGCACAAAGATGAGCACCGCTACTTATGGCAGCTGTTCTTCCCACATGTGAGTCTTCAATTATTAATGTACTAACGGGATCACACTCTGCTTTTACCATACATTTTAAATATATCTCAGAGCTCGGTTTGGGATTTTTAACATCCTGATTAGAAAGAAAAAAATCTATATATTCTAAAAGCCCCTTTTTGAGAAGCATCATTTTAACTGAGTCTCGTATAGAGTTAGAAGCTACACAGATCTTATAGTTGTCTGATTTGATTTTTCTAAGAATGCTTCTCATTCTTTCATCATAAGTCATTTCATTATTAATAATATCAATTGTAAATTTTTGCTTTCTTTTCCATACTTCATCGTGAAGATTTTTAGGCAATCCTTTAGTTTTTGTAAGCTTGAAAAGTTTCTTAGATGTGGGAAGCCCGTCATAAGAAGATAGATGCTCATCCCTTGCTATGACATATTTTTCATCAACTGATTTTAGTGCAGCATTCAGTGCCTTGTAGTGCATTTCTCTTGCATCAACTAGAACACCGTCTAGATCAAATATAATTAGCTTGATCATTTTTTCACTTTAAAGGGATACCTTACTCTTAAAATCATATACAGATTAAAAAAAACTTATAATTCAAATTCAAAAATACTCGAATTATGCAAAGATTGAGATCCGGGCATGCATAAAGTCTAGCTGGTTAAATTTTTCAAGGCCATGGAGCGTATTAAGACGACTGCTTTGGATCCATTTAAAATATTCATTTATAAAATTGGGCAAGACTGTTTCACTATAGAGGTACTGTGAAGTAATTTTTTTATCAATAAACTCTATAACTGCGGGATCTGGGATTGGTCTGGAGCGCCTCCCATCTTCTACCCATGAATCTGCTATTTTAGATTTCATTGGAACCCCCTGATATTAGGATAAGTTTCTATAAACCACTTAACTGTCTCTTCAAGGCCGAAGTCAATTGAAGTAAATTTAAAATCTGGAAGCTGTCTTGCAAGCTTGCTATTGTCGCTTGGTTTTCTAAACTGGCCGTCAGGTTTTTCAGTTTGCCAAACAATGTCTCCTTCAAACTGCATATATTTAGCAATTAAACATACAACATCTCTAATACTAGTCTCATGGGAGGTTGAAAATATAATGGGCTCTTCCTCGTCATAATCATAAAGAGCCCACTCAGCTAGACGGCCTACGTCAGTAGAATATATAAACTCTCTTAAAGGTTTTCCAGACCCCCACACTAAGAAGTCTGTATTATTTTTTTTGGCTAGATAGCACTTGTGAATAAGTGAAGGAATAACATGACCCTCATTGATACTAAAATTATCATATTTGCCGTAAATATTTGTAGGTATAACTGAAACATAGCTTACACCATATTGCTCCCGATATGCTCTTATTTGAATATCTAGCATTCTTTTAGCATAGGCATAAGGGTAGTTGGAGCCATGAGGCTCTCCTAGATGAATCTTTTTTTCATCGAGAGGGTAAGTCACATCATTGGGAAATATGCATGTCGATAAAAACCCTACTGCTTTCTTAACATTGCTTCTCCTGCAGGCCTCTATTACGTTGGTGTTTATCATAATATTTTCATAGAAAAATTCTCCTTTATAAGACATATTGCTTCCTAGACCGCCCACTCTGGCTGCACAATGAATAACTCTATCTGGTTTGATTTTATTAAAAAGGGACAATGTTTTCTCAGTATTTCTCAAATCACAATCTTTACTAGATATCTTTATTGCTCCCGGTATATCAATTGCCATTCCCACAAGGCCTGAGCCACCGGTTATTAATATTGTCTCTTTTTCTCTTTTTCTCATAAGAAAACTCTCCCATCAGGGGTAATAATTTTATTATTAATCATTTCTTGAATAATGTCATTATCTAGACTAAGGTGTGGCTTGTCAATAACTCTAAAATCCAAAGGTCCGGTAGGGGTTCCTCCGT
>Ga0209349_1000173_pt1 | contig 35636 bp, 45 predicted proteins | sample ETNvirnome_2_130_FD_184067 | JGI IMG/M metagenome (GOLD analysis project Ga0209349, IMG submission 184067) | Marine viral communities from the Pacific Ocean - ETNP_2_130 (SPAdes) (version 2) | ecosystem: Environmental > Aquatic > Marine > Oceanic | place: Pacific Ocean | collected 2013-06-22
AGCAAGTCCGCCACCCCCTCGGCCCACGCCTCGAGGTCCGTCAGGGCGCTGATGACGTCCACGGACTCGCCCGGCGTGTTATCGATCGCCACCTTCCACAATTCCACCGCCGCACCACGCTGCAGTCGACCCCTCACCACTGCACCCCCCGTGCCAACCCATCAAACCCCCACAAAACACCCAAAACCGTGAACGCCAGGGCACACACCGTGAACAAACCACCGTGAACAAACGGTCACACCTCGAGCCGATGGGGAAAGCGGTCGGGCGGAGGCAAGGCAAGGCGAGGCGGGGCGACAGCAGGTGGGGCGACAGCAGGTGGGGTTGTTATCCTCTTCGAGCGCCCCGCTGTCCCCTGCCTTCGGGGTTCCCTTCCGCTCCGTCACCTCGACTCGCCCCCGCCTTCGGCAGCTTTCACCGCGCCCGGCCGCCCAGGCCCGCACCGTACAGACCCGCGCGGCGAGGGGGGGGGTACGGGGGGCAGAGGGGGGCGGTTGCCTAGGGGGTTATGTCTGGTACCCCTGGCCTCCCCCTGGCCCCTGGCCATGGCCCCTGCGGTCCTCGGGCTGTGGCCCTGCGGTCCTCTCACCGGCCTTCGCCTGCTGGCTCGGCCTTCCTAGCGCGTCATGTGCGCGCGAATCGCGTGCGTGTGTGGGGGCGCGTCCCTGCGCAGGCGTGCCGATGTTCAGCTACGAGGGTTTGTTGCAGCGGGAGCAGTGGTAGTAGAGCGAGGCGTCCCTTGGGTCCGTTCTTGCTGTCCAGCCTTCAGGGATCACGGAGTCTCCCTTGACCTGGTTCGTCACCGCGTTGTTCTTGCAGCGCAGGCACGTCCACGGGTCCTGCTCGCCTGTTGTGGGTGTTGGGTGGCATGTGCAGTCGCATGGGTTGCCGATGCAGTTTTCGTGGAACTGGGTTGCTGGGACGTTTTGCCAGCAGGGGCATTGGGCGAAGGTCGTCATCGGTGTCGTCGCCATCCGCAGCAGTGGTTTTTGCCCAGGCTGTCGATGGCGTGTGCGACGTCGTCTCTCGACGCGGGCTCCCATCCTTTCGTGGGGTCTGTGCCTCCGAGCATCTTTGCGACGGCTGACATCGGGTCTCCGTTGTCGTCCATGAAGGTGCCGTCGATGGCTGCCATGGTCAGTTCGTTTGCGAGGAAGGCGAGTCCCCAGAACTGGCTGTTGCTTCCTTCCGTGTGCTGTAGTTCATTGAGCATGATGAGCATGATCTTCCCGACAGCGTCCAAGGCCATGACCTTGATTTCTTCCGTGGTAGGGTCGTTGGGCATATTCGCCTCCTCGTGGCGTTGTGCTGGGCTCGGCGACCGTTGCGGGTTGGCCGGGCCCGATTTGCGTGGTGTATCGTAGCACCGTGTCCAATCCAGTCGCCAAGGCCATCGCCGGTTCCAAGATCTGCGTGGGTTTCGCGGAGCCCGTGACCCCGGACATGCTGCCCGAGGAGGCTCGGGACTGGCCGGTGGAGATGCAGAAGCTGTGGCTTGCGCTGGCGATGGGTCGTAAGTGGACGGAGAGTTCGGAGGCCGCCGGACTGGATCCGAAGGTGGCGAGGGCCCGGGTTCGCGCGGACCGCAAGATGACGACGGTGTTCCTTCGGGTGATGAACTGGAGTTGGCGTCCGCTGATGGAGCCGGCGCGCGATCTGCTGGGGATCTACATCCAAGAGGGCCTGGCGGACGACGCGACGGACGGGCAGAAGGATAGGGGGCTCAAGGCGGTGAAGGAGGTTCTTCGCCAGGTGCGTTCGACCGAGGAGGTCCCCGCGGCTCCGCAGCCCGTGGTGAACGTCAACGTCAGCGGGGACGGTGCGTCGGTGGGCATCGACATGGGCGGGCTGCTTGCGGAGCGGACGCCGCTTCCCTCGAGGACGGTGGGCGGCCTGGGCGGGGAGTGGGACGTGGAGGCGGAGGTGGTGACGGTGGAGAGCACGCAGCCTCGCCGGGCGAGGACCTCCAGCCAGCGGACGGCCGCCGAAAGGGACAAGGCGAAGGTCGGGCGCTAGGGGGTCCACGCCGGATCGTCGGCGTGGGGGGTCCAGTGGAAGTCGCAGTTTTCGCAGAGACCGTCGACCCAGGCCCCGTCTTCGTCCTCGGAGCGGACCGACCCGACGAGCGGGTCGTCGCAGCAGGCGGGCTCTCCGTTGCGGATGGGCGGACGCCCCGTGTCGTACATCTCCAGCCTCGCCCGGATCTCGGCCAACCGGCCCTTCGGCTCCCGCAACGCCTCGGCCGCCATGTACAGCCGCCCGATCTCGTCGGCGGCCCACGACAGGTGCGCCTTGGCTGCGACCATCAGGGCCAGGTCCGGGTCGGAACAGTCCGTCGGGCGATGTGGGGACGCCTCGTCGAACCAGAAGCGCCTGAGCGGGGCCCCGGAGGCGTCCTCCCCGAAGGCGAGACCTCGGGACCCTCCTCGGACGATGCCCGGCGTCGTCGCAGCCAGGAGATCCCGGATCTCGGCCAGCCGGGCGCCCGTCACCACCCCTGGTTGCTCCACGCCCCGCCGCGGCCGATCTCCGAGCGGAACGACCCGGCAGGAGCCTTCGCCTTCGTCCACCACCCTTTCTTGTGAGGGCGCTCCACGCGCACACGAGGCGGGGTGAAGGCGTGGTTCGTGCAGCGCACCGAACACCAACGCCCGTAGTACGCCGGGGTCCCGTCCAGATCCCGGCCGCAGCCGTCGCAGTCCGTCACGTCACCACCAGCCACACGACCGCGGCCACGGCGATCGCCCCCACGAACAGACCGTCGATGAACGTGTCCATCAGTTCGGGGTCGCCCCGGCCTCGCCGGCCTGGCGCCGGCCCAGGATCTCGATCGAACGCTTCACGTCGCGCAACTGAAGCCGCATGTCGTCTGCGACCTCCTTGGTCGCCTTCTCCGCAAGCTCCGCGGCCTGCACCGCCCCCTGCAGCGTGAAGAACCGGATCTGGAACTCGGCCATCTTCGCCTTGCCGTCGTCACCGGAGGCATCGACCTCCGCCTGCATCGCCTTCTTCTTGCTCATTTGTTGTCTTTCTCCAGCATCAACTTGCCCTTGTTGTCCTCGAAGATGGCGACCATCTTCTTCACGGAAGCCACGCCGCCGAAATGGCGTATGCGCTTGGCGGTCGCCAACGGGTCATCGAATCCAGGCCAAGGCCACTTTTCCTTCTTCTCGCCCATCTCGATCTCCTACAGCAGCGCCAGCCGGTCCCGGTCCAGCGCCTGCTCCCATTTCGGCATGGCGTCCCGCAAAAGCCGCCTCACCAGATTGCTCATCGGCACGTCGGCCCGCTCCGAAAGCGCCTTCAGACGCACGAAGTCCTCGAACGAAAGCCGCACGCCGAGGAAGGCTGACAGGTCGGGTTTATCCACGTGGCACAACGTACGACAGAGTTGACCCTCTGGCAACTGACCCCTCCGAATATACGCGCCCGGTATCCCCGACTGCTCCGGTCGGGGGGAGAAACAATGCGAAGTGGGGCGCCGCGAATCAAGGAGTCACAACCATGTCCGTAAACGCATCATCGCTCGGAACCAACATCCCCTGGACCCGGCTCGGAGCGGGAGGGCACGCAACCGACGCGGCGGCGGACACGGCATGGAGGGACGCGGCCTCGCGGGCCGGCGGAGTCGTCGTCTATCAGTCCGACGGCACCACCCTGAACCGACCCCTCGGGCTCGCCTACTACAACACCGGCGACAACACCCTGCGCATCTGGAACGGGTCCAGCTACGACTCGTTTTCCGCTGGTGGCGCTGGCGGCGTCACCGAGGACGGGGCCTACTCGGCGGGCCGCACCACCACGGTGGACGCAGGCGCTCGCGTGTGGAACGACGCCACGGCCGCCGCAGCCAACGCCCTGGAGATCAACAAGTCCGGGGCCGGCAGCGGAAACCTCATCGACGTCGACATCTCGGCGGCGCACACCGGCAACGTGCTCGACGTCGAGTACACCGCCGCAGCCACCGGCAACGCCCTGGACGTCAACTTCAACAACGCCGGGGCCGCACGAGCCGTGTCCGTGGCCACCGGCGGCACCGCCACCACGTCCGCCGGCTGGGCGCTCGACGTCAACATCGACGACGCCTCGTCCGGGGCCGCCATCGACTTCGTGACGTCCGCCGCCGCCACCGGCGACATGATCCACGTCGACACGACAGGGGCGACCGCCTGTCGGGCCCTGAACCTCGACATCGCCGGTGTCCACAGCGTCCCGCTCATCGACGTGGACTTCGCCTCGACCGCTTCGGGCGCGGTCATCGACGTCGACATGGCCGCCGCCTACACGGGCAACGTCATCGACATCAACCTGACGAACGCCACCGCAGCCCAGGCGCTCGTCATCACCGAGGTCGGCGCCACCACCGTCAACCTCATCGACATCAACGACACGTCGACCGCCAACACGGCGACCTACGACCACGACGTCGGCGCAGTCCGCACCGGCCCCTGCATGGAGTTCGACGTCAACGCCGACATGACGGCCGACGTGATGAGCTTCCTGCTCGCCTCGCAGACCACCGGAAACGGCGCGATCAGCATCGACGAGGAGGGCGGGGCCTCGGCCGGTCACGCCATCCAGATCACCAAGGACTCCACGGGGGCCTCGGTCGGCCTGGACATCAACATCTCCGGGGCCGGCTCCGGCGCTGGCGGGGCGCTCGACATCGACATCTCGGCCGCCTTCACCGGCGACATCGTCAACATCACGAACACCGGGGTCATCACCGCCGACATCTTCGGCATCGACGTGGGCGACAACGCCGCCGTCGGCGCGCAGTTCATGGTCGTCGACCTCGGCAACCGGGCGTGGACGGCGGACCAGTTCACCATCGACACCGGCACGGCGGCCTTCACCGGCTCCGTCCTGCACATCGACGCGACCGGGGCCGGCTCCGCGGCCTCGAACCTGCTCGAGCTGTCCAACTCGGCCGCAGCCTTCGCCGGGGACTTCGTCAACATCGGCACCGCCGCAGCCGCAGCCGGCGCGCAGATGATCGTCATGGACGCCGGAGGCACGGCGAACCGGGCCTTCACCGCCGACCAGATCACCGTCGACTCGGGCACCGGGGCCTTCTCGGGCAACATCTACGACGTGGACGTCCTCGGCGCCGGCAGCGGCCACGCCCTGGACATCTCCATCGGGGCGGTCGCCTACACCGGCCACCTGCTCGACCTGTCCATGGGGGCCACCGCCACGGGCGGCCAGGCCATCGTGGTCGACTCGACTGCGGCCCACACCGTCGCCCTGCTGTCGGCGGCCATCAACGCCGACCACACCGCAGCGGTCCTGGAACTCAACTCCGACTCGACGGACACCGGCGGAAACATGATCCGCCTCACCGGCAACTCGGACGGCAACTACAACGCCGAGGCGCTGCTCATCAACCTCGACGACTCGGGGACCGGCGCACAGGCCATCGTCGCCACGTCGGACAACGCCCTGACGACCTCGTTCGCCTACTTCGACATGGACGGCATCCACACCGCACCCGCCCTGCAGATCACCTCGGTCACCACCAACTCGGGCGGCCACCTCCTCGGCCTGCGGTCCGACGGCGGGGGCAACACCTTCGCCGCGGACGCCATCAACATCAACCTCGACGACGCCGCCGTCGGCGCGCAGTGGCTGTCGGCCCAGAACTCCAACGTGTTCACCTCGCCGCAGATCGAACTGGTCGCGGACGGGGCGCACACCGAATCCGTCCTGGCGATCACGTCGAGCGGCGTCGGGGCGTCGGGGCAGCCCGCGGTGGCGGACCTCGTCGGCTCCGCCAACCTCGTCGCCGGCGCCGATCTGGTGCGGATGTCGTACACCGGCTCGCCGTCGTCCACCTCGCATGTGTGCTCCATCGAGCAGAGCGTCGGGGCCGGTGCCATGGGCTCGTACGCCCTGTACGTGTCCGCCTCCGGAGCGAACGTGCAGGGCCTGTGGGTCGACGCCGGGACCTCCCGCTTCACCGAGGCCGTGACCTTCGCCGGGGCGTGGGCCTACACCGCATCCGGGGCGCTCATCGCAGATCCGGGCAACGGCGGAGCCATCGGGGTCACCATCAGCGGCGTCTGCGCCCTGACGTCCGGTGGAGCCGGGCACACCCGGACGTTGGCGATCCCGAGCTTCGTCGGGCAGCAGTTGACCATGTGCCACGACACCGACGGCGGGTCCGTCGCCGTGACCGCCGCCTCGGCCATCAACGAGGCCAACGACACGATCATGACGTTCAACGACGTCTCCGAGCAGATCACCCTGATCGGCATCACCGTCGCCGGGACGCGGGCCTGGTCCGTGCTCGCCAACGACGGCGTGACGCTCTCCTAGGAGGAACGATGTCAGCGGAACTCAAGGGAAAGGCGCTCGTCGCCCATCGGGAGAAGCGGTCGGCAAGGTGGGGCGGCGACGACGCTCCCAAGCCCAAGAAGAAGGCCAAGAAGAAGAAGGCCGCCAAGTGAGCCCCCGCCCCTCGCCGCACGCCGCCGGCCCGATCCGGGGGTCCGCCTCCGCCAACGGGGACGGCAAGGCGAACAAGGGGTCCACCGACGGCGACTTCTACGGACGGCGCAACCCCAACGCCACGGGGACCGCCCGCCGGATGCTGTCCGACGCCGCGAACCGCTGGCGGCTCGCCCATCCCAAGGCGGTCCGCATGACCGACGTGCGCGAGCACGAGGCGGCGCAGTCGGAGCCGGCGGACGTCGTCGAGGTCGTCTACAGGGACCAGTTCTGATGCCCAAGAAGAAGTCCGTACAGAAGCGCCTTGCCGACCAGGAAAAGCGGGTAAAGGAAGCCGAGAAGCGGACCGCCGCAGAGCGCAAGCTGATCAGGCCGGGCCGGTCCCGCGACAACTACCGCAGTGCGGCGATGCAGGAGGGAATGCAGAAGGCGCAGTCTCCAAAGAAGGGCTCGCCCAGCGAGGCGTCCAAGTCCGAGGCGAAGAAGGCCGGGCGTCCGAAGGTCGTTGCCGATGCGATGAAGGGCGAGTCCATGAAGGCTTACGCCAAGAAGAAGAGGTCCGTGCAGAAGACCGTCTCTGATGCCTCCAAGAAGAAGAAGAGGTCCGTGCAGAAGACCGTCTCTGATGCCTCCAAGAAGAAGAAGAAGTCCGTGCAGAAGACCGTCTCTGATGCCTCCAAGAAGAAGATCGCCAAGGCCAAAAAAGACCGCCAGAAGGCGATGAAGGCGCAAAAAACAGCCAAAGCCAAGGGCAAGGCTGCGGCTGGGCGAGAGTCCGACGAGCGATGGGGGGTCATAATGCGCGCGGAGGGCACCCCAGAGCGGAAGAGACGGCGGGCGATTTACGACGCCAGCCGAGCGGAGGAAGCCGCCGCCAAAAAGACGGCCGCAAAGGGCAAGAAGGCAGAAATCTCTGCCATCAAAGAGACAAGGGCCGCCAAGAGCGACAAGGTGGGCAGGGCTGCCCGAACTGGCGAGTCCATGAAGGCGCACGCCAAGAAGAAGGCCAAGAAAAAGACCCCTCCCGCCCTCAACCCGTGGCACTGGTGACTTGAGCGCCTACTCCCTGGGGTCGATCGAGGTGCTTGGCGACCGGGAGGTCGTCCACAGGCCGTGGTTCATCGCTCCGGGCGAGGAGACCGACCTGTTCGCCGCATTCCTGCGGTGGCAGCGGGACCCCCCGAAGGACCAGCGACAGGCCGACGAGGCCACCGCCGCCGCATTCCGGCTGTGCCGCGCAAACCCCGCCTTCCTGCTCCACCAGTTCGGGCGCATCAAGCTCGGCAACTCCGGCGCAGGCCCCTTCAACCAGTGGACCCCCGGCCAGCGACGGCTGCACCTCGTCACCCAGAGGATGCGGGCCGCCCAGCAGCCCGTGCGGATCATCTGCCTCAAGGCCCGCCGCCAGGGCGTGTCGACGTGGGCGCAGGGCATGAAGTTGTGGCGCACCGGGTTCCACCCCTACGCCAACGGGCTGACCGCCGCCCACGAGGACAAGGCCGCCGAGACCCTGCACGGCATCTACACCTTCATGCTCGAAGGGCTCCCCGACGGACTGCGACCATCGACCTCCCCCAAGGACGGCGGACGGCGCACCGACTCGCAACTTCGCATGAGGTTCGCCCCGCCCTTTGGCGGAGAGACCAACTATCGCACCGTGGCTCCCGGCGGAGGCACCAAGGACAAGGCGGGCAAGGGGCGCTCGGGAGCGGTCCACTTCGGGCACTGGTCCGAGGGCGCCTTCTGGGACGAGCCGAAGAACTTCTGGACCGGCGCCATCCAGTGCGTCGAGGAGTACCCGGAGACCTACTCGATCATGGAGTCCACCGCGAACTCCTACGGGTGGTTCCACGATATGTGGAAGCAGGCTGCGGCGGGGTGGCGGCTGTCGTTCGACCGAAACGCCGGTCGGCTGCGCTGGCGGTGCGAGGACCCGCGAGCGTCGATGTCCGACATGGTCCCCGTCTTCCTGTCGTGGCTCGAGGAGCCGAAGTACCGGATCCCGTTCGACACGGCGTCCGAGCATCTGGCGTTCGAGCGGTCCTACGACCCGGACGAAAAGACGCTGGCCGAGGATCTGGGGGCGACGGCCGAGCAACTGCAGTGGCGGCGAAGGACCCTGCACGGCTCGAAGTTCAACGGAAACCTGGCCGACTTCAATCAGGAGTACCCCGGCACCCCGGACGACGCCTTCAAGTCGTCGGGTCGCAAGGTCTTCGACATGCAGTGCCTGTCCATCGCCTCCCGGCGCATCGACGCGGCGCAGACCCGGCCGACCCGCTTCGACGCCTACGTCGGCCCGCTCGGACAGGCGGAGATCCTGCCGAACGACGCGGGTCCGCTCACCGTGTGGAAGCGCCCCGACCCGACCCGTGAGTACGTCATCGGCGTGGATGGGTCCTACGGGCGCACCGAGGGCGACTGGATGGTCGCCCAGGTGCTCGACATGCACTCGTGGGAACAGGTCGCCTGCATCCGGATGCGCGAGACGGAGCAGGAGATATTCGCCGAGGTCATCGCGGCGACCGGCGTCTGGTACCGGGAGGCCCTCGTCGTCGTCGAGGTCAACGGGCCGGGGCTCGCCGTGCAGAAGGCCATGGAGCGGGACCCGCTGTCGTACGGGAACTTCTACGCACGCACAGTTCCCGACAGCGCCTCCGGCAGGCCCACAAACGCCTACGGGTGGTGGACATCCGACAAGTCCCGGCGCTGGATGGTGGCCGAACTCGTCAAGGCGGTCCGCGGCATCCCGCAGGGCGAGGGCGTCGGCATCAACGACCCGGAGACGGTCGCCGAGATGCGGGGTTGGATCTACAAGCGGGCCCCGTCGGGCAAGGTCAAGGAGGCTCCGGCGAGCCCCAAGGGCTTCGACGACCGCATCACCGCACTTGGCATCGCACTTACAGGTGGGTGTATAGAGGCCGGCGTGGGCGCTCCCATCGTAAGTGCGAAGGTGGGCGACAAGGACCGACATCGCCGCACAATCGACTTCGACCCCAAGGCGGCCGAACTGCTCAAGGGTCCCGACCCGAAGGCGGAGGCATTCTTTCATCCGACGTTGGGCGCCAACGTCTAAAGGAGAGGCAGATGGCAGGTAAGAAGGCAGGACGGCAGTTCCCGAAGCACGACTCCGGCAAGACATCGACCGGCTGCGAGGAGAAATTCTCCAAGGGCGGCGACTCCGCCATGAAGGGCGGCAAGGGCAAGAACGCCGGACTGAACAACACCGGACCGGTCAACAAGAGCGGTCGGCCCTGAGCCTCGCCACCCCGATCGTCCTGGGCGTCGTCGTCCTGGGCAGCGTCGTCGCCATCTGCGTGCTCGCCCTGCGCGTGCTCAAGGATGATGCGGTGCGTCGGGAGCAGGAGCACGAGTTCATGCTCGGCGTTCTGGAGCGGGTGAAGGCGCAGACCATCGCGGAGGTCGTCGAGGCCGATGTGGTGCGGCAGTCCGCCCAGGCGTCCTTCGACCAGAAGGCGGCCGTCGACTCGACGTGGGCGGCCGACCTGAAGGTCCAGGGCGACAACGGCTGGTACGGTGCGGTCGCAGAGGGCCGCGCCGCCATGGTCGCCGCCGGCAAGGACCCTGACGATCCCGATCAGGTGATCGCCTGGAACGACCGCTTCGGCGAGATCCATATGTGATGGCGCGCATCGTCCCGCTGAAGCCCTACACCAGGGGCAAGGACGTCGAGGCGAGAAGGATCCTGTCCCTCGTCTTCGACTCCCGCCAGGCCATGCACGACGTCCACGAGGGCTGGTTCCACGACATCCAGTTCTTTCGCGGGTTCCAGTGGACCTACCGGGATCGCAACATCGGGCGGATCCAGCAGATCCCCCGGTCGCCGTGGCGTCCCCGGCTCACGGACAACCAGACGCGTCCGCTCGTCACCCAGATGCTCGCCCTGCTCACCGAGAAGGAGCCGACCTTCCGGGCCACCCCGCGCAGCCACGAGGAGGAGGATCTGCTCGCGGCCATGGGGTACGAGTCGCTCATCCGCTACGACTGGGACCGCTTCGACATGCGGGACGAGTTCGAGGAGGCGATGCTGTGGATGCTGATCACCGGCAACGGGTTCTGGCGGATCGCCTGGAACACGCAGGCAGGCCAGCCGGTGCTCGTCCCCAACAAGGAGGGGTCGGGGTCCATGGCGGGCAGGGACACCCCGGTCCCCGAGGGCGAGGAGGAGGCCGAGGCCGAGGAGTCCCCGTTCGTGCTGCCGGGCGGCGACCCCGAGCCGACGACGATGGAGCAGCTGTTCGAGGGCGACATCGACATGATGAACGTCTCCCCGTTCAACATCGACGTCCCGCTGACCGCCACCTCGATCAAGAACACCCCGTGGATCGCCCACCACGCCTACATCGACCGCGAGGTCCTCGTGGACCTGATGGGGTCCAAGGCCAACCAGATCCGGTCGGGCGATCAGGACGGCGGGCGCACCTCCTACGACCGGCAGCTTCGCTTCGACACGGGGGCCGCGGCGGTGAGCGGGCGGGAGTCCGACGACCAGATCCGGATCATCGAGTTCTGGGAGGCCCCGACCAAGAAGCATCCGGCCGGCAGGGTGATCACCATCGCGGGCGACACGACCCTGACGACGAAGAAGAACCCCTACGGGGGGCGCTACCCGTTCGTGCATTTCGGCTGCAACCCCTCGCCGGGGCGCTTCTGGTTCGACGGCATCGTGCGCGAACTCATGCCGCTGCAGGAGGGGCACAACAAGGCCCTGACCCGCTACCACGAATCCATGCTGCTCATGGGCAATCCCAAGGTCATCGCCGACAAGGAGACCGGGATCAAGGACGTGTCCATCAACGACCGTCCAGGCGAGATCATCTTCAAGCGGCGAGGCACGGATCTGCAGTTCGTCCCGCCGACGCCCCCGTCTCCGATCCACCCGCAGATCATGTCCATGGCGCAGAACTCCATGCAGTCGATCACGGGGGTCAACGACCCGCTCGCCGGGCAGAACCCCCCGAACGTGCGGGCGGCGATGACCGTGCGGTTCCTTCAGGAGTCCGGGCTGCGGCGGTTCCTCCCGATCATGCACCGCACCGAGACGGCGCTGACGCGGGCCGGGCGCATGATCCTGTACCTGCACAAGCGGTACTGGAGCGGCGAGCGAACCATCCGGGCGCTGGGCACGGACGCCCAGGTGCAGGTCTTCCACATGGGCAAGGCCGACGTCGAAAGGGTCATGGACGTCGCCGTGCTGCCCGACTCGATGAAGTCGTCTTCGCCGGCCGCCAAGCAGTCCATGGTCATCGAACTGCTGCAGTACGCCCCGTTCCTGTTCCAGGGCCAGGGCGGCAGCCTCGACGTGGAGTACATCCTGCGGCAGCTGGACTTCCCGGCCGCCAACGCAGGACTGGGCATCAAGTCGCCGCAGCGGCTGCGGGCGTACGGCGAGCACAAGGATCTGGAGCAGGGGGAGCCGATCGAGGTCTTCCCGTTCGACGACGACATGCTTCATCTGGAGATCCACGGGGCGAAGCTGTCGAACGAGGGCTGGCGCAAGGACAACCCCGAAGAGGCCGGGCAACTCCTCGAGCACTACGCCCTGCACGAGTCGCAGAAGATGCAGAAGATGATGGGCGCCATGGTGGACATCCACGGTGGCTCCCCGGACGGGCCGCAGCCTCCGGGTCCCCCGTCAGCGTCAGGTTCCCCGCCTGCGCCGATGGGTCGCCCCCCCGGAGCGGGTTCGTCGTCGGAGGCCGCATGAGCCCGAGGAGCCACCCTCGTAAAACAGGCGCTCGTGCGACCGGAGGGAGGCGTGGCAATTCCGTCACGTCCAGAGCCGCCCCGGAGGCAACCGGGACACAAAAGCCGCGGAGGGAGGGTCCACATGGACACTGACAACAGCGCCACGGGCGGCGATACGCCCGCGACCGAGACTCCGGCCCCCGTTCCGTACGAACGGTTCAAGGAGGTCAACGACAGCGCCAACGCGGCGAAGGCGGAGGCGGCATCCGCCAACGCCCGTGCCGAGGCGGCGGAGCAGGCGTGGCAGGCACAGAGGTCCCAACTGGACTCGCTGGCCCGCACCGTCGAGGAGAGGCTGCCTGCGCCCGCGCCGGCGGCCGACGAGTGGCAGGACCCCGCCGAGGTTGCGCTCAACCGGGTCCAGGCGCTTGAGGCATGGAAGACGGAACGGGAGGCGAAGGACAAGGCGAACGCCGAGAACAACGCAGCCCGACGACTGATCGACGAGGCCATTGCGAAGGCCGGCATCGAGGACATCCCGATCTGGGGGAACGAGGTGGCAAAGAGCTACTACGCCTCCAAGCAGATCGGGGCCTCGTTCGACGCCGACAAGGTGGCCGAGCACTACAGAAAACTGGAACTGTCAGCGAAGCCGCAGGCCGACGACAGCGCCAAACTCGAAGCAAAGCGAAAGGCCGCCGAGGCCACCGCTTCCGCAATCACGGGACAGTCGTCAGCCGGCTCCCCGGCCCCGGACGCTCCGCCCTCCAAGCGGCCCAGCAGGCTCGATGCCGACTGGTCGCAGGAGTCTGAGGATGCCTGGGTCGCGGACCGGGAGGCGACGATTCTCGCGAAGTACCGGTAGCGCCGACCCGGCGGCAGGAGGATAGAAAATGGCTGTTCAGACATATGAGGCCGGTGCGGATCTCTTCACCAACGTCTACTTCCCCGGCCTCGTGGATCAACTCCACACGGCGACGCCGGAGTTGGGACTCATCGCCAAGTCGGGCCGCTCGCAGTGGTCCGGTCGCAGCGTGGTCCTGGGCTCCCGCACGGGGCGCAACCGCTCGTACCGCCCGACGTCGTCGGCGCGCAACAGCGCCGCGTTCCCGACCACGGGCCGGCAGACGTTCGACAACTTCACCATCCCGGCCGTCGTGATCCACGGGTCGGGCGGCATCGAGGCGTTCGCCTCCGCCGCGTCGCAGGGCAGCGAGTCCGCGTTCGCCGATGCCCTGAAGTCCGAGGTGCAGGGGCACCTGCTCGACATGAAGAAGGACAAGGCCATCGACTTCTACTGCACGCCCCTGGGCATCCTGGGCCGCCTGGAGGACGATCCGGGGGGCGGGGCCGTCTTCACGCTGGAGCAGGACTCGACGCAGCTGGCCCACTGGCGGGGCAACGGCAACCGCTACCTGTCGGTCGGACAGGAGGTCGAGATCATCTCCCAGGACGGCGTGACCCGTCGCCTCGACGCCGCCAACGCCACGGCGTTCACGATCTCGGCGGTCGCCTCGGCCAACCGCAAGCAGTTCACCGCCGACGAGGACGCGAGCGCAGGCGTCAGCGTCGGCGACCTCGTGCTGCGCTCGGGCACCCACGGTGCCGGTGTGGCGGCTCTCGATCGCGACGACAACACCGAGGGCGCCCTGTCGTGGAACGGTCTGGAGCAGCTGTTCGCCAACACGAACGTCGACATCCCCGCCCGCGGCGTCTCGCTCAACTTCGAGTTGGACGTGCTCCAGGGCGTGGACCGGGCGGAGCCCGAGGGCGATTACGCCAACGCCGTGACCATCGACATGGACAGCAACGTGCTCACCCGCAACACGCTCAACCAGGGCATCAAGCTCGGTCAGTACGCCTCGGGCGACTACCCGGACGTCCTGCTGTGCGAGGGCGCGGTGCAGCTGGCCATCGTCGATCTGATGGTCGGCGACCAGCGGTACCAGCCGCAGAAGTTCCCCGGCGGCTTCCAGGCCGACGCGCTTCTGTGGAACGCCGGCAACGCCGACGTGCCCGTTCTCGGGACCCGGGATTGCCCCTACGACCGCATCTACGCGTTCAACACCTCCGGCGGCATCGAGCAGTTCGTGCTTCAGGAGATGGAACTCATCGAGACCGATGGGTCGATCCTGCGGCAGGACGCCGCCGGTGGCGACGTGTGGAACTACAACTGGCGCGAGTTCTCCAACCTCGGGTCCCGGCAGCCCAACTGCGGCGTGAAGTTCACGCGCGTCGGTGGCGCTGACGAGTCCTACGGTGCCGGCGCAGGCAGGCACTACGCGTTTTAGAGGAGGCGGGGCATGGGAAGAGGTTTCAGTCATCGCCGTGTCGGCAGCGTGCCGATGGAGGTCCAGGCCGGCGGCCCGGCACCCATCGTGTTGCGCTCGTCGGGCGTCATGCACAGAAACCTCGACCCTGCCATCGCCCGCCAGATTCGGGACATCGACCCGCGTCTGGTGATCGAGTGGGCCCCCGAGGGCATTTGGTGGACTCCGGTCTCCCAGGTGCCACCGGGGGCCACGCTCGGGTGCTGGCGGCTCATGCTGCGGGGCGACTCGGGGCTGACGAAGACGATGCGGATGTGGCATCCCGAATGCGCCGACGGCCGGCTGGTGAACTATCTGACCGAGACGTGGGCCCACAAGTTGTTCATCTCCCGCTCGGAGACGGCGACGCAGCGGACGAAGGCGGAAAAGCTCGCCGAGGTGTACGCCCGGCAGCAGCAGGCCGAACAGCGCGAGTTCGACCGCATGTGGGACGAGATGGGCGACCATGGCGAGACCTACGTGTCCGCCGTGGCGATGAACGAGTCGCCGAAATGGCGGTCGAACTGGGGGGTGCCGAGGAACCTGCCAGAGAGCACGGACGAGGCGGCCTAGATGGCGAGCCTGTTGCAGATGCGCGTCGCCGTGGCGAGCCGTCTCGATCAGGCGCTGGTGGCGGCCGACATCCCGGAGTCCGGGGTCTTCTGGACGCGCCAGGCGGTCACGGACTGGCTCAACGAGGCGTACCGCCAGATGTGGACGGTGGTGGCCGAGGCCGAGGCGAAGAACCTCGTCACGGAGACGGACGGAACCTACGCCGCGTCCTCCCGTTCGGTGAGCCTTCAGACGCTTCTGTCGATCTCCGACGATCCGCTCAAGATCGAGGAGGTCCGCGACGCCACCGGGGCGCAGGGCGGCGCCGACGGCTCGCTGATCGAGCATGTGAACCACCGCTGGCCGCATCCTGGCCGACCGAATCGTCTGGGGTTCGGGCAGACGTGGGACTACTTCGGGTACAGCCCGATGCGGATCGAGGTGCGCCCGGTGCCGACGACGGCGCTGACGCTGCGCATCCGGTACATCCCGTCGGTGCCCACGGCGCTTTCGGCCAACGACCACACCCCGGTCGCCATCGTCACGGCGCACCACGGGCTGCTTGTCGAATACGCGGTCACCAGGGCGTACCAGAAGGAGGAGAACCCCTCCTGGGAACGCCAGATGGCCACTTGGATGGAGAAGTTGGGTCGGTTCAGGGAGAGCATCGAGGAGCGGCAGTTCCAGAGCAGCCGCCATGTGCAACCCACCGACTCGTGGGACTACCAGTACGGGGGCCGGCAGTGACCCCCCAGGAGACGACATGGCGCTCATTCTGATCAGGGATCTCGACGGCAAGGGCAACTACGACATCGCCAGGGGGCGGCGCACGCCTCTGACGAAGACCGTGGGTCCGGGCGGCCGGGACGTGTGGCAGCGCACGGGCGGCGACGCCCTGGTGCTGGATCTCGGCAAGGCGGCCGACATGGTGTTCGCCCCCTGGGTGGCGGTGCATTGTGCCAGCGGGCGACCGCAGGAGGACGCCATCGTCAAGCACTGCGAGCAGGCGTGGGGCGACGATCCGCCCATCGTGCGGCTCGACCCCAGCGGACGAGACCGTCCCGACGTGTGGGCGGAGTTCTGCCGCCGGCACCCGGACATCATGCCGACCGCGAACCCTGGGACGATGGAGTACATGCAGCAGACGCTGGCCATCGCCGAGCGGTACGGAGCCGCCGTCGGGTCCACGGGCATCCGGCGCGCCGTGAACGCCCTGAAGATCAACGAGATCGTCAACGCCACGCAGGGCGACGTGGATGAGTTGATCGCCGCCAACGGGACCAAGGGCGCGGCCGGTCGCAAGGTCGGTGGCGACATCGAGCGTTCGACCCGCGAGGGCAAGGTCGACCAGCAGGCGCAGACGGATCGCATGAACGCCTACGCCGAGGGCGTCTACAACGAAAAGTACGCCGAGCACCGCGCCGCCGGGAAGACCGAGGGGCAGGCCAAGGCGTGGGCGGAGCGCAGCCGGGAGAAGGCGCTGCGCAACGAGGCCGATGCGTAGGTCGTGGCCACCCCTCGCGTCATACAGATCGGGGCGCCCACCCACGGGCTGACCGATTTCCCGGAGAGGGCGACCCCCGAGCACTCGACCCAAGCTCTGAACGTCGAGTTCAGCGGGGGCGGGGCGGCGAGCCGTCGCGGCACCCTGAACATGCAGAACTCGTTTTACGTCAACGGCGGGGCGCAGGCGTCCACGGTCAAACTGGTCAAGAGTTTCCGCCTTGGCACCAACAAGGTGCAGTCGGGGGTCGTCGGCTTGGTCCCGCTTGCCGGTGCGGCGGCCAATGCCGAGATCCTGATTGTCCGTGAACAGGCGAACTTCGGTGGTGGGTTTGGTGGCATGGTGGGCAACGTCGAACTGACGGCGGCCAACGCGGAGACGAACGAGAGCGCCGGTTCCCGGTGGGATGCGTGCGTGTTCGACAGGCGGCTGATCGTCTGCACCGACCACGACATCCGCAATACGGCCACGGTCTTCTACTCCGATCCCAGGGCGAACCGGATGTTCGCCTTGTCCGGGGATACAGGTCCGATCAACCGGACGCTCGAGCCATTCCATCAAGGGGGAGGAGAAGGGGCGGACTCGCCGTACAGCGACGACCCCGGCAACTACGCTGTGATGGCGGAGGACGACATCAGTGCCCGGTTCTGCCGTTCGCAGGGTGGTCGTCTGATCTTGGGGAACCTGCGCGACATCAAGATCCACGGGAACCAGATTTCCCCATCAGCGATCTGGTACAGCAACCTGCTGGATGTCCGTGGGTGGCCGATCGACAACGTCCACGTCCCGACCGGCGGCGACACGGGTCCGGTCACCGGGTTGGCGTCTCGCGGCGACCACACCGTCGTCTTCCGCGAGGGTTCGATCAGCCTGTTCCGCGTGGAAGGCCCGTACCGCACGACCTACCGCCAGGTGGTCAACGACCGTGGCTGCATCGCCCACAGCACGATCGTGGACGACGCCGGGGGCATGGCGTGCTTCCTGGCGGGTGACGGATTCTATGGGTTTGACGGCCGCACGACGCACCATCTGTCCGCCCCGATCTCCCGGACGATGCAGGCTGCCATCGAGGGCGGCGGGGTGGGGGGTGCGCACGCCATCCACTATCCGAAGAAGCGGCAGATATGGTTGGCGATGCCCGACAAGGGGGGAGCCCCTCGCAGGGTCTTCGTGATGGACTACCGGTTCGGCTACAAGGGCGACCCGGCGTGGTCGATCTTCGAGTTCCAGAACAGCACTTGGGGTCACGCCGCCACCCGCCGAGGTCTTGGCGGATTCTGCACCAACGACGCCGGGACCAAGTTGTATGGGGTCACGGTCGACAACAACGGGCTTGTGGACTACAACCTGTTCGACCACAAGTCTGCCCAGGACGATCAGGAGAACACGCCGTTCGTGTTCCGGTCGCGGTGGGAGAGCGGGCCGGTCGGGTACAACTCCAACTCGATCTACCGGTGGCGTTTCATCCGCCCAATGATCCGGCCGACCATGGACAACGACCTCGACTGCTGGTGGCGCACGGACGAGCAGGCGTTCAACGCCGACGGCAGCCTGAACGGGCAGTCGGTGACGTTCGCCCCGGACGACGGTGGTGCGGCCGGCGGCAACCTGGGGGCGTTCGTGCTGGGCACGGACCGTCTGGGGGAGTCGGAGGACCACAGCAAGCGCCTGGACGTCCACAGCGGTGGCATCTGCCGGTACGGGCGTATCGGGGTTCAGACGAGGGGCGGGGCGGGTGGAGGCGGCAACCTGGGGGACCAGTTCGACGTCCGAAGCGCCGAGATCGACGTGTTGGCGCGCAGGCGGGTGAGGCGGTAGTGGGCGAGGAGATCCAAGAGCGCCTGATGACCGGGCGCATCGTGACCCGCGAGGAGGCGGGGCGGACCTTCTATCACACCGTCGTCACCGTCGCAGATGCCGGCACGCCCGTCAGGGCCCCGGCGGCCGGGGCTGTGCTGTCCCTGACGCTGCAAGCTCCGCATGGGAACGCCGGCGAGGTGTTCATCGGCTCGGCCGACACGGTCGGGATCACGGGCGATGCGACCATCGGCTTTTCGTTGAAGCCGGGCGTGGACTACGGACCGCTTCAGTTGGAGCGGCCGGCGCAGATATGGGTGAATGCCGACAACGACGGCGACCAACTCGTCATCGTCGGGGTGCAGTAGATGGCATCCCGTGGGTGCCGGTTTCGCGGGCTGGCACGAGGACATCTAGGAGCGACCGATGGGTACCTTGGTTTACAACAGCACCTTCACCGAAGGTCAAACCCTGAGAGCAGCGCAGTTGGAGGAGTTCAAGACGGAGATCGCCGCGGTCCTCAACGACGGAGTGGACGCCGCCAACGTCACGGACGGCACCCTCACGCCGGCCAAGCTCACCGCCCCCAACGCGCTGTACTCGATCCTCGTCAAGCCGGTGAACAGCATCGATTCGTTGAGTCTTTGCACCACAAACCCCATCGCCTTGGCTGAATTTATCACGGCGACCCCTGGCGTCGACCATGATCAGAACACGTTGAACACGCACTTTCAGGTTCCCGTGGACAGCACAATCATCGGAATCAGCGTCGGCTGTCGCACGTCGACACAGGGGGTTCCGACGACGCGCAACAACTCGGCGCGACTCTTCGTGGACACGACAGGCGTGGACTCCGCCGTCACGTTCACCACTGGCGATGTTGTCAACAGCGGAGCGTTCTCCCAGGCGGTGACGACGACGCAGGCGCTGGAGATCAGGGTGGCGACGGACTCGGCGGCGACGCACGGGGTCAGCGACCCGCACGTCTGGGTCCATTGCGTTGCGACGCACCAGGCATAGGAGACGACGATGAATTTCTGGAAGAACCTGAAGGCCGGTGCAAATCAGCGGCTCGAGGACGTGGCCGACGCCTACGGGAGTTTCAGCGGATGGGACCGTGGCGGACGCTCCGCCCTCCAAGCGCCGGAAAACCCTGGGATCTCGCGTGACGTGCGCGACTACATGGAGCAGATGCGCCTCGCCGCCGGGAAAGAGTACGGGGAGGGGTATCAGGACACCGACTACTACAAGAGCATGATCTCCGACGTTGAGCAGCAGGGTCGGAAGATGGGTTGGAACACCGGATCGCAGCACGCATCGGCTGGCACGCTCGGTTCTGGTGCGGGTCGGCGCGCCGCCACGGAGCGCGGGCAGGTACAGCAGCGGGCCCGTCTCGCCGCCGCCGGGCAGGCGCAGCAGGCGACCGCCAGAGATCAGGCGATCAAGTACGACCAGTTGCTTCGGTCCGCAGGCTTCGCCCAGGGCGTTCACGGCGCTGACTTCGAGAGGGACTTTCGGGTCTTCTTGGCGAAGAAGGGCCTGCGCGACGATGAGATCAACCGCGAGATGCAGAAGATGCAGATGTGGCTGGGTCTTGCGGGCAGCGTCGTCGGTGTCGGGGCGACCATTGCCACGGGCGGGGCAGCCGCGCCTCTTTGGGCAGGTTGGGAGGCATCCCAACGCCTCCGGGACTTGAAGTAGATGCCGCAGTACTACCCGGTCGACGCCGGCCAGTTGCTGTTCGGCCCGCTGACGCAGTTTCTCCAGCAGTACGGTCAGGAGAAGCGCGGGCGTCAGGAGCGGATGGGGCGTGAGGAGCGTGCCCGCGCGGAGCGGCAGGAGGAGCGATCCGAACTGCGCCGCCGCTACGAGACCCGGATGCAGATGGAGCAGGACCGCATCCGCCGTCAGCAGGCTGCGCAGGCGCACGCTGGCGTCATGGAGGAGATGCGGACGGGGACCCCGGAGACCGCCCCGGTGGCGTTGGCGAGGGCGGCCGAACTCGGTTACCCGATGGCGCAGCACGGCGGAACGACGGAGCCGACGCCGATGGCGGTGCCCGTCATGGCCCCCGAGGCCGGAGGCGGGATGGCCCCCGTGCCCGAACTCATCCCCATGCGACCGGAGCGCGCGGGGATGCCGCCCGGCGAGGGCATCGTCTACGGCCGTCCGGAGGAGGCGCTGCCGGAATTGGAGATGGGCTCGGCCCCGCCCACGCAGCCGTTGTTCAGGCAGTTCCTGGAGGCTCACGCCAAGCGGGAGGAGAAGGCAGGGTCGGAGCGGTCGATCGAGGCCGGGCGCACGGCGGTCGACGATCTCAAGAGGAACCTGCTTGCCGACCCGACGGGCGAGGGGGCGGCCCTCGCCTACGACCTGGACGTCGAGGGGATCGTGCCCGACAAGCGGGACGACATCCTTGCGTCGTCCGCACGCGGGTCCGCCGAGTTGGCGAGACAGGCGTATGCGCGCCGCCCCCGCCACGCCCCACGTCGCCCGGAGCGGGTGCAGGGGAACAGGATCAAGAGCATCATCAGGCAGAACTCCTACTCGAAGTACCGGACCGTGGTGAAGGCTGGCGGGCTCATGGAGGTCCCCAAGGATTCGACCGAGGCGGAGATCCAGTCTGCGTTCCAGACCGAGCGGGGAGCCTACGAGACGGACGCCAAGCGGAAGCTGGGCGACTACAAGGACAACAAGCGGATGAAGAAGTGGGGCCTCGAACTGCGAGTGCTCGAGAAGCAGGCCGCCGGGATGTTCCCCGGAAAGGCCAAGAAGAAGCTGGGCATCAGGATCAACAACCTGATCGGCAACATCTCCGGCCTGGGCTCCAAGTTGGACGAGGCGAGGATCACCGGGTCGATGGCTGTCGCCCCCTTACCGAAGGGCAGTCCGACCTCCTACCCCGCGCCGCAGGCGATGGGGATGGCCGGCGGCGCGGCGCCGAAGCGCAAGCCCTTCCGAATGACCCCGGCGCTTCGCAGGGCGTTGTCCCACATGCTCACGCTCGACGAGGGTGCGCAGGCGAAGGACATCGCCGCCATCCGGGCGAGGGGCGGAGATCTGCCCTCGAACATCATCAACGCCCCGAACAAGAAGGTCAGGGACCGCATCATCTGGGGGGCGTTGAAGCGGTAGCCGATGGCAGACCCCTACGCCGATCTCATCGCGGAGCAGGCCGGCGGCGGGGACCCCTACGCCGATCTGCTGGCCGAGCAGGCGCAGGAGGGCGCCCCATCCGAGGAGGAGATGGGACGGCAGATGTGGGAGGCGGAGAAGCGCCGCCAACGTGCCGAGAGGACCCTGCGCCGCAAACTGCTGGCCTCCGTGGAGCGGCGATGGGACGAGCCGGCTGCCATCGAGACGGACCCCGACGTCGCGGAGGCGTACCGGGAGGCTCGCCGGATGGGGGCGTTGGGCGAGGAGTCCCCCACCCTGGAGGAAATCGAAGCGGAGTCGGACCTCAAGCCTGCGGGTCGCCGGTGGTACGACGTCATCGGCAAGGGCGGCGACGTCCTGTCCAAGTACGACAGGGAGGCCCTGTCCAAGTACGACAGGGAGGCCCTCGTCGTCGCCCAGGAGCAGGCGGACAGGGTCGCATTCACCGAAGCGATCCGTGGGGCGGGGCAGACCCCCGAGGAGGCGACAGAGGAGGCGATGGCGTGGGCGAGCGCCCATGCGGCGGCGAAGCACCAGCCGTCCTTCCTCGAGAACCTTGGGAGTTTGGCGGCGTCGGCTGCGACGTTCGCCCTGCCGTCGTCGGGGCGGGCGCCGACCGGGCTGTCGCAGTTGGTGGACCCGTCGGGCGACGTCGAGGCCCCCGCTCCAGCGTTCCGTCAGAACTGGGTGCCGCCGGGCGGTCGGACGGTGCGCAAGCCCACGGTGCTGGGGACGGGCCTGGAACTGCTGGAGACGCCGCAGCGGGTGATCCTGTCGCCCTGGACGAAGCGTGGCGACGAGTCGGTGATGACGAGCGCCGGGCTGTCGCTCATCCCGCCATCGTGGGCGCAGGGCGGCAAGCCCCGAGACGCCGTGACCCTGTACCGGGACTGGGTGGTCGGCAACAACGGCAACCCCAACGACTTCCACCACCTCCTCGGTTCGTTCGCCTTCGCCGTGGGCACGGATCCGGCGGTGGGCGTCGGCATCGGTGCGAAGTTCGCCACGAGGACGGCGACGGCGCTGAAACAGGTGACCCGCATCGGCCGGCGGGGGTTGCGGGCGCAGGGGTTGCGGGGGGCGGATCTGGACGACATGACCCGCGCCTTCTCCGACGAGGTCGCCGCGGTGATGGTCGGCGACGAACTGCGGTTCACCCGAGACGCCGTGGAGGAGGCGACCGCGAGGCTGGTCAGCCCGGAGGCTGCGCTCGACGTGCGGAACCTGGGGGTGGGGTACGGGGAGGTGGGGCTGCGCGTGGGGCTTCCCTTCATGGAGGGGAAGGAGATCGTCTCCGCCAAGCGCATGGCCGATCTCGGGGTCGCCGGCGGCGGGGCCGGGGCGGTGATGGGTGCAGCGACGGGGGCGGCGGTCGGCGGCCCCATCGGCGGGGCGCTCGGTGGCGTGGCGGGGGCGGCGGCGGGGGCGCTGACGGAGAAGGGCGTCCGGGGGATGTCGAAGTCGACGGGCCCGTTGCGGCAACTCACCCGGCTGTTCGACCCGGTGGCGGCCGACATGATGCACACGGACGACGACCTGATCCGCTTCTGGGAGCACCAGTACCGGCTGACCCACACGACGGAGCATCAGCACCGGGTGGTGTCCGAGCGGGTCTCCCGGATGCGGTCGCAGTTCGACAACGTGTCGTCGGTCGACGAGTACGAGGATCTGATCAAGGCGATGCCGGCCGAACTCGACGCCATGCTCATCGCCGGGGACCCGCTGACCGAGACGTCGGACTTCGCGACGATGGTTCTGAACATGAGCCGTCGCATGGCCCGCAACCGCCACAAGGCCGGCGATCTGGTGGTGGACCCGCAGATCATCGGCGGCAAGGTGGACGACTTCCTGGCGAACAACGCGGTCCGTGACGCCTACTCGGAGACGACGATCCGCCTCGCCGCTGACGACATCCACCCGGACGACGCCGAGGCGCTGTTCACTTCCTACGGGGCGAAGGCGTTGGAGAACATCGGCGTTGAGGCCGACCTGGCGCAGACGCAGATGTCGAACCTGTGGGCGAAGAACAAGGACTGGCTGCCGGTCGATCAGGACATCTACCGTTCGGTGCGGCAGCAGCTGCCGAGGCGCCTGGACGCCTTGCTGGAGTACCACGACGCCGAGCTTGCCCCGTTCCGCAGGATCGAGGAGGAGTTCACCGAGCGCTTCGCCCGGCAGGCGGAGAACGACGCTCAGGGGATGGTCGAGCACATCGCCGAGCGTGGCGGCGGGCAGGCCACCCCGGACCAGATCCTCGCCGCCCGCAAGGAGGCGCGGGAGACGGTGCAGGCCAAGCTCGCCACCGATCGCTCGGACTACTTCCACACGTTCCTGCTCAACCCGTCGGGGATCCATCGCCGGGGCGGCGCGGGCCAGGTGGGTCAGCCGGGGCCGGGGAAGTTCGCCAAGCACAAGGTGCATCTGGACATCATCGACAACTGGGAGCAGGGGACGAACCCGGCGACCGACCTGATGCAGTCGCTGGCGGCGAGGCTGTACGCGTCGATCCGCATGAAGGCGAAGGCGGATTTCCTGCACATGGCGACGAGCGACCGGCGGTGGGCCGTGCCGCTGCACGAGGCGAAGGGGCTGGACGCCAAGTCGGGGTGGGGGCCGTGGACGCACCAGTGGTCCGGGCAGAAGTATGCCGTGCGGAACGAGGTGGCGGACATGCTTGACGAGGCGGCGAAGTTCCACGATCCCGGCTGGCTCGAAAAGCTCGCCAAGTACACCATCGACCCGTTCCACGACCGTTGGAAGGGGTTTGCGACCCACGCCCGCATGCCGTTCTACAACGCCCGCAACTTCGTGGACGACCGCTTCCGCATGTCGATGGGCGGCTACACGTTCAGTCCGACGACGGCGAAGAAGGCGACGACGATCTCCTTCCTTGGCAACCTGGAGACGTCCGGGACGCACAAGCGGCTTCAGCGCATGGCCCGCAAGCCCGCCACGTCGGACGCCGGAAAGTTTGCCGAGCGGAACAAGGACGCCTTGCAGGACCGCTTTCACCAGGGGCTCGAGGAGTTCGGCTCCGGCGGGGCGGACGGACAGTTCATGATCAAGGGCGGCCCGGACGGCAGCCGGACCGTGACGCCGCAGGAGTTCTACAACGCCTCGGTCGAGCACGGCATCGTGGACAAGGGACACGCCGGGGCCGATCTGCCGGGCAGCATCCCGCGCGGGGCGGAGGAGGGATGGCAGTGGGCGCCTCGTCTCCAGAAGTGGCAGAAGGTGGTCCCGTTCCACCGCCAGAACCCGGTCTTCGGCCCGGACGGTTTTCTGATGCGGTCGACGTCTGCGACGGCGAAGATGCTGGAGAACCAGCGTCGCATGGCCCTGTTTCTGAACCGCTTCGAGAAGGGCGACTCGTTCGCCGAGGCGGCGAGCGCCGTGAACAAGTGGGCGTTCGACTACAAGCGGATGACGCCGTTCGAGCGACAGGTGGTGCGGCGGGGGATTCCGTTCTGGGCCTTTTCCCGCAACTCGATCCCCCGGACGTTCGAGGCGATGGCGCGACATCCCGGCAGGTACACGACGCTGCACAAGGGCAAGCGGGTGATCGAGGAGCGGGCGGAGCACGCCAACGGTCCTGTCGCCGCGGTGCGTCAGTACATGGACGACCTGTTCGCCGTGCGGACCATCGACACGTCTCCGGGCGGGGCGGCCATCTTCTGGAACCCCGGCCTGTCGTGGACGGACATCAACGTCCTGGGGGCGGCGGTTCCCGGAATGACCGCGACGGGCAGCGACGAGGTGTGGGACCGCTTCACGCCAGCCATCGACATTATGAAGATCATCTTTGGGTGGCGCGATCCGAGGTCCGGGCGGTCGCTCAAGGCCCAGTGGGCGGAGCCCGACGCATCGCTCAAGATGCTGCTGAAGATCCACGACGCCACGGCCCCGAAGGGCATGAAGGTCATGCGCGAGCAGATCACCCCGACGGGTCACCGCTTCGACGTGGCCCCGCGCGGGCTGGTCCTGCTGTGGCGGAACATGGCTCCGCACATGGTGGCCTATGGGCGGCTGTTCAAGTCGGACCGTGGGGACCCGTTCGAGGACGACGCCTCGCAGCTTCGCTTCCTCAAGGAACTCACGGGGCAGTCGCAGATGGTCAACAACCCGCTCAAGGCGGAGGCGGAGCGCGCCGAGGCTTTGAGCCGGGACAACTTGGCAGGCGTGCGGGTGTCCGACGAGGGCCCCGTGATAGTGCCAACGGAATAATGTAGTACGATCACCCACACAGCGTTAGGAGCCAACAGAATGCCCAACGACCCCCGCTACATCGTCCGCAACGGCCGGGTGACCGCCGTCGGACCGGACGTCGCCAACCAGATCAACCAGGGTGGCATCACGGTCGCAGGCGATGCCCATGCCGACATCACGGCGTTCAAGCACGACGACGTTCCGGGCGACCGGGTGGGCGTGGTGTCGTGGGAGGTGCAGATCCGCAACGAGACCGGGGCGGACCGCCGGGTGTGGCTTGGCGGTCGCTTCTCGGACGCCACGGGCGGCGGGCAGTTCGACATCTGGAGCGCCGGTCAGTTCGTGGCGGCGACGACGACGTTCACGGACGACACGACGGACGCCAAGGACGCCGGAGCCGACGACTTCGCCCTTCAGACGACGACCAACGACGACGGCTTCCTCGTGGGCGGCGGTCAGCAGAGCGGCGTGAACGCCCCTGTGGCTCGAAGGTTCAACTGCATCGTCGTGGATGTCACGACCGCCTACACCGACGCCGCCGGGGCGCTCGGGTCCACGTCGGCGGAGCACAACTGGCAGTACTGGAACGGGTCTGCGTGGGCGAATCTGACGCTGCTGACGCCCGGTGTGGACCTGGGGTTCGTGGCGCAGGAGTACGCCGTCGTGTGGCAGATCCCGGACGACTGGGCGGTGTACGCCGACGGCGACGTGGTCGGCACGGACGACCGGCTGATCGGGCAGTACGTTATCCGCTACGTCAACGCCACCGCCCCGGACACGGCCGCCGCCGACGCCGGTCGGGTGTTCGTCGGGATGGCGCGCAAGTCGTTCCTGCTGGTCCCCAGCGGCGGCTCCGACGTGTCCGACGCCGCCCCGATCGCCATGTGCAGCAAGGACGAGCGGGTGTGGATGGTGATGGACGGGGTGGGGGCCGGGATGGAGTGCTTCCTCGTGGGCGAGGAGTCCGAGCACGTGGGCAACATCGGAGAGCGACGATGAGCCGGCGGATCATCAGGCCCGTTCCGAACGAAACGGACCTGAAGAAGTACCTACATTTCCGCGACGACTTCGTCGGCGGCAACCGAGATTCAACTCGCGTTGGCGAGAGGAATTGGCTGCGAACGGCCATCACCGGGGCTGCCACTGACATCACAGACATCCTGGCGGAAGCTGGGACCAACGGTGTGGCTCAGATCAACGCTGCGAACGCAGGCAACGACAGCACCGTATGGTCGCAGTGGCGGGAAGAAGTCTTCTCTTTGGTTGCCGGGTTCCGTCTTGACGTCCGAATCAAGGGCGACACCACCACTGATAGTCGTTGGTGGCTCGGCCTGTGCGACGTCCGCACATTGGTGCCGATCGCCGCCAGAGCGGTCGAATTCGCCGGCTTCCGGTACGACACGGCCATAGACCAGATCGTGTACGGCGTCACGAAGACCGGGGCGGCTGCCGAGACCACGGTGTCCTGCGGGGCCATCGATGCGGCGGCGTGGCACACCTACAGCTTCGACATGCCGGTCGCCGGCACAGTGAGGTTCTGGCGGGACGGCGTGTTGCAGGGCCAATCGACGACGAACATCCCGACCGGACCCTACGTGCCGCTTTTCGGCATCCAGTCCGACGCGGCAGTGGCGAAGGACTTCTTGATAGATTTCTACCAGTTCTTCGCACCGCTGGATCGGGGGTGACCATGGGTGACGACCGGAAGATCACTATCACCGTGAAGGTCGACGGGGTGTCGTACGACTGCCCGCTCGACGAGTTCTTCGGCGACATGAAGGGACACGTCGCCGCTCTCGTCGCCAAGGCGAAGAAGAAGCCGAAGAAGAAGAATGGGTGAGGTGGTCCAGATGCCTCCGCTCCGTGTGGAGGGGCTTGCTCCCCAGTTGTCCTGGTCGGAGGTCTTGCGGGGGTCGGGTTACGACTCCGTGGAGGATCTGCCGCAGGACGTGGCGGACAATATCGCTGTCATGGCGGCGTCGATGTTCCAGCCGCTCAGGGACGAACTCGGCTTCCCGCTGACGGTCCTGTCGGGCGTCCGGTCGCCCGCGGCCAACCGTCGATGCGGCGGGGCCCGGAAGTCGCAGCACCTGACAGGGCTGGCGCTGGATCTGCGGGGGCCGAGCGAGGTCCACACCCTGCAGATCTTCGACGCCGCCAACCAGATGCAGCGGAGCGGTCGTCTGCCCAAGGGCGGGCTGGCGCTGTACCTGCGCAAGGACGGGTCGGTGCGCTTCTGCCATATTGACGCCCGAGGACGCCTGGCGCGGTGGAACGGCGGCGCCCGGAAGACGGCGGCGCTGTCGTGATGCGTTGGGGCTTCCACATCCCGGACTGGGTTGCGCAGTCGGCCGTCGCCGTGCTGGCGGTCACATGCCTCGTGGGGGGCCTGTACATGCTGTTCGGCTCCGAGGACCACTGGCGGTGAGGGACGTGCTCACGATGCTGCTGATGGGCTGCATGTTCGTCGGCTGCCTCGACGCTGCGGCGGACGCCGCCGTGTCCCAGCAGGAGTCCCACCGTGCGGAGGCTCGGGCGCTTCGGGCGGAGGCAGCGGCGGTGCGTGCGGAGTTGGCTGCTGGCGACGCGGAGTGGGCGTCGTTCCAGGCGTTGCGCCGGCAGGACGCGGTGTGCGACTGCACCTACAACCTCACGGAAGACCCGCTCGCCAATCACCTTCGCCACGCCGCCGCCCTGTACTGCAAGCGCTGCGTCATCAAGACCCACATGACAGAGGATGTCCCCCACGACGGAGAGCCGCTATGAGCGAAGCAAGGACCAGCACCGTGGCAAGGATCGGATCTTGGCTGGACGTCGCCCAGAAGGTCATCGTGATAGGCGGTGCGCTGCTGGTTCCGCTGTTGGTCTATGCCGGCACTGCGTATCTCGACACCAACTATGCCACCGCCCAGGAGGCCGAGAAGCACGCCACGCAGGCCGAGGTGCGGGCCGTCGAGATTCGATCGGAGAAGGCGGACGCCAAGTTGGAGAGCGACATCGATGCGAAGTTCCGGCAGATCCTGTGCCTGTTGCAGCGTGACCAGGGCTTCGTCTGGGTGAACGGCTCGTGCATGAATGTGAAGGGAGGAGGCTGATGGGCAAGGCGATCAAGGACCTGTTCGGGTCGAAGAAGTTCCTGCTGACCCTGTTGGGGTCGGCGGTCTATCTGGTGCTGATCCAGCTGGGCGTGCCGGAGCCGCAGGCCCTGTCGGTCCTAGGGCTGTTCGGCCTTGGGGTGGCGGGTCAGGCTGTGGCGGACCACGGCAAGGAGGCGGTCAAGGAGGAGCGGAAGATCCTCGAAGGCAAGACCGCCGGCCTGCCCCCTGCGGAGCGTGCTGCCGCCCTTGAGGCTGCGGCCTTGGGCGACATCGACGAATGAGCGGCGAGGGCGAGGGCGAGGGCGAGGGCGAGCGGCCCAACTTCTGCCACGAGCAGAGCAACGAGGCGTGCGTCTGCACGGACTGGCACACGTACACCGAGGTGGCGTCCAGGGCGTCCCTGGTGTCGTCCGGGAAGTGCGTGGTGCTCGAGCAGGGCGGCCTGCCCCTGGGGGTGGAGGGCGGCCTGGGGCTTGCCCTGGGGTTCCTGCTGGCCTGCCTGTGGAGTCTGCGATGATGCCACCAAGGTCCTACCTCGACTTGCTGTACGCCCCGCCATTCCGGGCACCGACCCGAGACGCCACTGAAAGCGAGCGACAGTTCTTCCAAAAGAATCCCACTGTCGCCGGCTACGCCGCCCCTGACGGGTCCGTGGTGCTGAATCCGTGGCGTTCGTGGAAGCCAGGGGAGCGACAGTCCGTGGTCGCTAACGAGCAGGCGCGTTTGTTGATGCGGTCGGGACGTGTCCCACAACCGTCGTTCAGATTGACGCCACAGCAGACGCAGTCGTTTTCTGGCTACGGCCCGCCGTTGGCGCAACGACAGACCGTGGCGGCGAGGACGTTGGCGGGCGACCCGAGCGTCGGTCGGACGACGCCACAACAGCAGTCCTATGCCGACCGCCTGCGGGGCGAGACGGAACCGGAATCGATGTTGATGCAATTCTTACGAGCCTTCGCTACACCCCGGCGGTGAGGTTCGGTGCGGGGCTGTCGCTGGCGCTGCTGATCTGCTGGGCGCTGCGCTAGCCGAACAGGTCTTTCTGTCGCCGGGGTTGGCCCCAGCGGTCCCTGACGACCGGGTCCTGTCGGGTCGCTTCGATGCGGTCGAGCCCCTTGGCGTGGGTGTCGGGGTCCATCTCGGAGCCGATGTAGCGGCGTCCCTGTCGTAGGCAGGCGGCTGCAACGGTGGCGGTGCCGGCGAATGGGTCCACCACCAGATCGCCGGGGCGGGTGTAGTCGAGGACTACGCGGACGAGGCCCTCGACGTCCTTGGTGCCGATGACGCCGGTGCTGCCGCCGTCCTGTGGGCGGATGGGCACATCTACGAGGTAGTGCCCAGGGCGGCTCCTGCTGTCGTCGACACGCCGCTTGGGCCGGGCGACGAGGATGTACTCACAGGACGACTGCGGTCCGTCTCCGGCGAAGCGAGGAGGGGCGTTGCGCTTGACCCAGACGACGGGGGCGAAGGTGTACCACCCGGTTTCTGACCACGCCGCCTCCCACATGCGCCACGTGTGGTGATCTCCGAACGTCAGGGCCCACGACCGGACTCGAGGCGCCCAATGCCCTGCGAAGGCGTCGCAGTCAGCCTCGGTGATGCAGTCGTAGTCGATGGCCGCACCGGGTCGCATCGTCCATCCGGCCTTGTCGGTCATGTACTTCTTGTCGTTGGGCTGGGGGCGCATACCTCTCTCGCCGTCGTGGGTCCGTGCCGAGTACGGCGGGTCGGTCAGCAGCACGTCGCACCGTTCGACGTCCGCCATCACGTCCTGCCAGTGCCCTAGCCGCAGACCGGCGCTCACGCGTTCCGCCTTTGGATGCCCCGGCGGCGGTCGTCCGCCCAACCCCGGCGCGGAGCTTCGCACACCAGAGATCGAGCCGGCGGAACTGCCGACCCGTGGTGTCTCCGCGCCGGGGTGGGACCGGCGATCACCTCGTCACCTTCCACCGCGACCCGGTCCCGCTCATGGACTCGACGACGAGCCCGGCGTCCATCGCGGCCTGCTCGAGCGCCTCCCGCACCTCGTCGGGGATGGGGCGGCCATGGCGGGCGGCGATGATCAGGGCCTCAAGCGTCCCGAACTCCTCCCGATCCAGGGCGAAGGCGCAGCCGTGGCAGATCGCCGTGCCGTCGTGGCACCTGGCGACGAGTTCGCAGGCGGTCATGCCGGCCGCCCCAGGCACCGTCTGCACCACTGCGACGGGTTGTGCGAGCAGGCGGTCTTGGCCGCCGCAGGGGGCGGCGCCGGCTGCGTCAGGATGGCCCTCGCCTTCCGCCTGACCGCCCGGCGCACATGCCGCTGGGTCCGGGGCACCGCCGCCACGATGGCGTCCAACTTCTGCTCAAGCGTCATCTGCGCCTCCTGTCGGTCTACTCGCAGAGCCCGTACTGGCTCATGCACGTCGGCACGTCGTCGAGGTCGCCGTCCTCGCTGGCGAACAAGTCGTCCTGTTCCGGCTTCATCAGGTAGTCGTGTACGGCGGTGATCGAGGCGTAGGTCATCTCGGACGCCTCGTCGTAGCTGTCGTGGGCGTAGGCGGGGATCTTGTCGTGGGCGAAGAACGACGACGCCCCCCGCTTGGCCCTGGCGATCACGGCCACCTCGAGGGCCACCATCTTCGGCAGTAGTTCTGTGTCCCGCCGAAATCCGTTCCTCAGTTCGCCCAGCCGCACGTGGATGCACGGCCAGCAGCCGACGCGACCGGCTCCGAGCCTGTATAGCGGGTTCGGCTCGAGCCCGTGCCGCTCGTGGGCGGCGAAGACCTCCTCGACGGACCAGCGCAGGATCGGCCGCCAGATGTCGTAGAAGCCGTTGAAGTCGCCGCCGGTGTTGTCCCACTCGGCCATCTTCGACCGCCGCAGGGATTCGCCGGCGCGCACGCCCTGGCAGAGCACCGGCCGCACAAGCCCGCCGGAATCGATGCCCGCCTGCATCCACCGCTGCATCGGGAACACCTTGAGTTCCTGGGTGCAGAACCGGGCCTTGACCGACGGGAACCGCTGCTTCTTCTCGCATAGGCTCTGGAACGTGTACTTGCTGTCGGACCGCTCGATGGCATCGAGCCCGAGGGCGGGCGCGAGCGTGCCGTCCATCCACTCGTAGGTCAGCGGGTGTTCGTGGCCCGTGTCGTTGAAGACGAACCGCATGGGGTTGGGCAGCCCGGACTCGAACTTCAGCCACAGAGCCATCGCTGCGCTGTCCTTGCCGCCACTGGTCGCCACGATGAGCGTCTGCTCGGGGTCGGGCGTCATCTGCGCCTCCGGTTCGCCTGATTGCGTGTCCGTCGTCTTCGTTCCTTGATGCACGGTTCGCTGCACACCAGCCGTCTGCCCTTGCGGCGGGGGACCACGAAGGGCTTGCCGCATTCCGCACAGGTCCGCGTCGCCGTCCGGACCCGTTCGCCGGGGTGGGTGTCGTCGACCGAGCCGCCCCGCTTCCACAGTCGCAGGCAGGGCCGGCAGAGGTAGCCGTCGCAGCCGGGGGCGCACGGGGAGTCCCAGTCGACCGCCCCCGCCTTGCAGCAGCAATGAGTCGTGTCGACCGATGAAGTCGTCATCCACCGTCGCTCACCATCCCTCTGTGCCGTCTTCCGCCCCGTCACCACGCGGGTTGCCGGCGAATGCGTCGTTGTCGTAGGCGTCCACGGGCGGGCCTTCGAGCGGCCTCTGCGCGTCGATGGCGGCCTGCGACTGCTGATGCGACGGCGGCGGGTTGTTCGGCCCGGACCCCTTCGGCCACGAATACCACCCGAGCGGCCAGTGCCCCCCGTTGTTCTTCTCGCGCCCCATGCACGGCGGCCCCCCGTCGAAGCCGGGGCATTCGAGATCAGGGCGGTTGCTGTTGGCGTCGAAGTTGCGGGGCGTGATGCCTGCCGTGCCGCACCGCGGGCACTCGGAATCCGGCCCGCCCTTGCCTTGCTTGCCGGCGGTCGGGGGGCGGGGCGGCTGCCGGGGGGCGCTCGAACCGCCACGGGACTGCTGGGTGGCCCCGTTGCGACGCGGAGCCGGGCCCTCGCCCTGGCTGTACTTGTCCCCGTCGAACTCGCCCAGGTACACGTCGGCGCTCATCCCGATCCGCACGGCGGCCGTCATCAGGGCGTCGGTCAGCGACTTCTTGGCGAACTCCTCGTCGGGCATGAACCCGTCGCGGCGCTTCATGAGGACCGGGGTGCAGCCGAAACTGTCGAACCGCCCGGTCTCCTCGCCCCACCTGTACCAGAAGGAGATGCGGACGTAGTGGATGGGCTGTTCGCTGCCGACGATCTTGTCGTCCACCACATCGAAGCCCCAGCCGATGCCGCAGGGCCCGAGCACCTCGGTCAGCCGCTTGCAACGCCATATGGGGTCGATGGCCGTGCCCTTGAACCCGCCTGTTCGCTGGAAGTCCTTCGCGTAGTTGGGGTCCGTCTCGAAGAGGGACTCCCACAACTCCGTTGGGCTCCCGTCGATGCTGGCGGGAAGGGGCGTGGCGATGTCTTCGGGCATGGCGGTCTCCTTGAGGGCGTCTCGCAGGCTGCGGGTCACGGCCAGAGCACCACGCAAGGCACGGCGTCGTCCGGTGCGGCGTCAAATTCGTCCGGGTCGTTGAGGTCCCAGGCCTTGCCATCCTTGAAAACCGGAGCGGCCCATGTGTCGGTCAACGGCTTGAACCCGTTGCCCTCTTCGTCCTTCGCAAGAACGACCAGCAGGGACTCGTCGAGATCCTTGAGGGCGGCGATCATCTCCTTGATGGTCATAGCGTCCGCTTGACGTGCCGGCCCTTCACCAGCACGGCCCCCGGCACCGCCTCACCCCGTTTGAGCAGGCGGGCGATGGCGGCCTTGTCGGGCCTGGACGTGGCCGGCACCACCTTGAGCAGTTCGAGCGGCAGGGCGGCCTCGTCGGTGACCGACACGGACGGGGTGGAGTCGAGGGCGACGAAGCAGGACGCCTCGCCTTCGAGCTTGCGCACGCCCAGGGCGTCCATGGCGGCGAGCAGGCGGTCCATCATGGACTGTTTCTGCGCCTCGATGGTCTTGCGACGTGCGCCGAGGTCCGCCTGCCACCGCTTGAGCCGTTCGTGGTTGGCGTCGAGTTCGCGGATGACCGATGCGTAGGCGTCGCACTTCTGCGCCAAGTCCACGGCAAGGTAGCGGTCGAGGTCGGCCGTGAGGTCCTCGCGGTCTACCCCGGCGGGTGCTTCTTCGTCGCTGGCGAGCAGCCGGCGCAGGGTGGCGACGTCGGCGGCGATCTGGGCGAGCGGGGCGAGGGTGCTCACAACGCCTCTCCCTGCCCGGCGTCGCCGTTGGCCGTGTCGTCGTGCAGATCGGCGTCCTCGACGATCCACGTGGGGTTCATCTTCTGCGTCAGTTTCACGGGCGGCGTGACCACCCGGATCACCCGGTACGTGCCGGCCGTCGCCAACTGCGTCAGCGCGCGTTTGGCCGCTGCGGTGTCCTTGAACGGGCCGGCGGCCACGTCCGACCACACCCATTCCTTATACCCTGCACCGATCACGCGTTCTTGGAGCCGCAATTCGCCGAGGTTTCTCGTTCGCCTGTCACCCATCGCAGTGCGCCTCCTCGAGCGTCATCGTCACGGGCAGTCGCAGTCGCAGGGTGCGGACCCGCCGCCACGCGCTGGCCCGCTTGGCCTGCGCCAGGGAGCCGGAGAAGTCGAAGGCGCAGTCGCGGCACGTCACGGTGTCCCTGCCGCACCACCGCCGGTCGTCTTTGTTCAGGGCGTCGCCGCAGTGGCAGCAGCCGGGTCGGTCCAAAGGGTTCACGTCCGTCTCCTTGTTCGCAGTCGCACTGTGCCGTCGCCGTAGCCGTAGCCGCCGCCGGAGCCGTCGCCGTAGCCGTAGCCGGAGCCGTAGCCGTCGCCGCCGTAGCCGTAGCCGGAGCCGTAGCCGGAGCCGTCGCCGCCGTAGCCGTCGCCGGAGCCGCCGCCGCCGGAGCCGTAGCCGTAGCCGTCGCCGGAGCCGTAGCCGTAGCCGGAGCCGTCGCCGGAGCCGCCGCCGGAGCCGTAGCCGTAGCCGTCGCCGGAGCCGTAGCCGTCGTAGCCGTCGCCGGAGCCGCCGACAGGTCTCCGTTCGCCCCGGCGTAAACGTAGCGTGGCTACACCCCCCATTCGTCGTCCACCGGCACCCGGAACACCTCGGCGTCCACGGGAATGTCGACCACGTTCGGCACCGGCCTGATCGTCACGTTGTCGGATTTGGGGTCGGCAAGCACGCCATCGAAGCCCACCGTTCGCCAGTTGAACACCCAGACGGCGCGGTGCAGGCGGATGCGCCCGTCCTCCTCTTCGAGATCGCCCGCCCAGATCCACCCCCGGTCGACGACGACGACGCAGCGGTTGCGGTCGCCTCCCGGTTCGGGCTTCGGCACGTCCGACGCGCGGACGTAGTCCACCTCGTCGATGCGGATTGTCTTCGGTGCGGTCACGCTGTCGTCTCCTTGTTGAAGGTGGACGCCGACCCCCGGCCGAAACAGCCCTTTCGGTCGACCAGCGCGGTGCTTCGGGTTCCGACGTCCACGCCAGGCAGTCTGACGGCGCTCCAATCCCATGTCAACGAAAAAGCGCCCACTTGACGAGGGCGCACGACAGGGGCACAATCGCCGCCATGAACATCCATGCCCGACTGACGACCGCCCGCGAGGCCGCGGGTCTTTCGCTTCGAGCCGCCGCCCGGAGGATCGACGTCACGGACACGACGCTCCGTCGCTGGGAAGACGGCGGCAGCTGTCCCCGTGCGGACCAGATCGACGCCATCGCCGACGTCTACGGGGTGACCCGTGATCGCCTGATGGGTCCGTCGTGACCGCCGTCTTCGTGCCCGGCGTCCCCCGTCCGCAGCCCCGCCCCCGCGTG
>Ga0209349_1000174_pt1 | contig 35439 bp, 37 predicted proteins | sample ETNvirnome_2_130_FD_184067 | JGI IMG/M metagenome (GOLD analysis project Ga0209349, IMG submission 184067) | Marine viral communities from the Pacific Ocean - ETNP_2_130 (SPAdes) (version 2) | ecosystem: Environmental > Aquatic > Marine > Oceanic | place: Pacific Ocean | collected 2013-06-22
AAAGCTAAGGAAGAAGAATCCAAAGCTAAGGATAGCGAAGAAAAGAAAAGTAAAAAATAATGGCTAATACAACCAGCGTATCTAGACAGAACCAGCTCGATATAAAAGAGATCAAAACTGATGTCAAGCATATTAGAGCAAACATGGTTCCAGCTAGAGAGTTTTATCGCCTACAGGGAGCTGTAATAGTGGTAGGGACTCTTCTAATGTCTAGCGTTGGTTATCTATTTAGCTTAACAAAATAAGGAGCTCATATGAGTTTAGTAGACATTGTATCTGATCATTTGTTTAATGATGCAACGAAAGAAGCTATCATTGATGGATTGAATGAGAAAATTGATATCCCAATAATAAATGAGAAGACTGAAGAAAAAATCCTTACTGCTATATATGATGTAGTAGAGGACGTAATGAAGAAAGTTTTAGGAGGAAAGTAGTATCGCATTAATTACCATAACTGTTTCTGATTTTGACAAAGTAATTGGTCATAAAGCTTTTCCAGATAAGCCTGAAAAATGTCCCCATTGCTATAGTAGTAGTATGAAAGATGTTGAAGTGCTGGGGGCCTACGATGGCCCCTTATTCTGGGAATGTGAGACTTGTGGTATCCAACTTTTAAGATTCAGTCGAAGAACGACTGATAAACACTTACGCAAAGTGGAGGAACTTCACTTTTGCCTAGAAGAAGAATGGATGGATCATATATGCGAAGGACTACCAAACTAGATGGAAGGGTCACATCAAGAGGTATTATTACCCCTGATAAGCATTTTCCATTGCACGATGAGAGGGCTATTAATTGCCTTGTAAAAGCAATAAAGATAATAAAACCTAATTTTTACATTGATTTGGGTGATGTCGGTGAATTCCAAAGTGTGAGTCACTGGCAGTGGAAAAAGAAAAAGCGTCCACCTTTAGAGTACCAAATCCCTTTCGTAGATAAGGATATCGAAGATGTAAATGCTGGGATGGATATTATAGACGAAGCTCTGGATAAGGTTGGTTGCAAAGAGAAATATCTTATTCAGGGCAACCATGATGAGTGGCTTGATCGGTTTGTTATGGAGAACCCATATCTCGCTGATTATACTTTCAGGAAAGCTATCAAGCTTGACGAAAGAGGTTATAAATATTATCCTGCTGGTAAATATCTAAAGATAGGTAGAATGAACTACTACCATGGGCATCATTTTGCTGGCATAACGCACACAAGGAACCACTTATTAAGATTGGGTGCTAATCTAATGTATGGTCATCATCATGATCTACAGCAGAGTAGCGTAACACATTTAGACGGAGTAAAGTCAGCTTGGTCTATAGGATGTTTAAAAGATATGACATCTGAAAAGAATACATGGCTTGGTAATAGACAACATAATTGGGCTCATGCCTTTGCAGTGGTAGATTACTTTGATAAAGGTTTATTTACAGTTCATGTAATAAACATTATCGAAGGAAGAACTTCACTGTGGGGTAAGCTTATAGAGGGATAGAATGCCACAAGACAGGGCTTTAATAGATTTCGTAATCAATAATGAGCAGGATATAAAGAAATGGCTCAAATCCAGACCTTATGCCCAAGGTACTTATGAAGATTTATTAAAAGAGTCACAGAGTGGAGATATAAGTGTTAAAAGAATACCAGATAAAAAATGGGATTCTCATATTAGAGAGGCATACGGAGATGAACAGACTCGTCCAAATCTAGCTGCTTTTTATGAATCTGGCAGTAAAACTATAAATTTAAAGAAAAGTGGGGAAGAATCATTACCCCATGAGGCAATGCATTATTTCTCTTCACATAGACCACTGAATGATAATGGGTATGGTGCTCCTAAAAATATTAATCCTTATATAAAAGCAGATATAGCGATGAAAGGATGGTTTCCATCTTTCCATCCAGGAGGAAGAAGGCCTCATATTGGTGGTAAATTAGGCGAGACTTCAGTAGGTAATTGGTGGAATACAAATAAAGCAACTAAAGGTGTTGCTTATTCTGACAAAAGAGGGTATCACCCACAGTTAGATGAGCATTCATTCGACTTAGCTAAGACATTTGGCACAAAAAGCAATGCCTCACCCGATATAAAAAAGAAGTTAAACTCAATAAAACATAAACTTGGGAATCTATTTAAGAAGAATCAGAGCTTTGGAGAATCATTTAAAGAGGCTAGGTCTGATGGGTTAGATGAATTTGAATGGCAGGGCAAAAATTATCATACAAAATATAAAGAAGAAAATAAGTCCGAGGCTGATAGTTTTTTAGATCGATGGAAAAAATCTTCTAAATTTAGAGGAAGTAATTATTAATGGCTAAGCAATTATTAGAAATAAATAAGTTCCAGAATGGAACAGTAACAACACCAGATGCAACGGATACTCCTGAGCAATCTGCTACATTTTCTATTAATCTTGACTGTGTAAATAAAGATGGAGCCTTACAGGGTGCTCCTATCAATGCAGCTGTTACTATAAGAAACTCAGATACCTCTGCTGATGCAACTCCAGATATAGATAAGGCTAGGGTAATAAGGTCTTTAGATGACGATGGTGTAAAGGAAGATGTTCTTTACTTTGAGCAAGCGAATAACAAACTACATTTTATATCAAATCTTGACAATGCTAATACAACTACTAGATTAAATCATTCGCTTATTGGGTCTGTTTTTCCATCAACTGGAAAAACATATGACCCTGTTGATTTAAAAGATGTGGCAATGGAAACTCATAATAAAGAAGTGCATGTAGGTCTTGGTGAATTAAATGATCCACAATGGATCGGATATACGAATCATAAAGGACTAGTAGACTCAGCAAAAATATTAGTTGCTGAAGATGCTGAAGTTAAATACCCTTCTTCTGTCCCTTATCTGGATAAGATGGTTTTAGGCAGTACGAGTGATAGTTATTTTTATGGTGTCCGAAAGGGTGGGACTAGAATATGGAAGATAGATGGCTCTGCCCATGCAAGTAATGGTGGCACAAAAGTTTCAGCTTCTACAAAAGATACTTATACCAATTTGCAATCAATCGCTTCTGATCCAGCAAACGGAAGATTATATGTCTTAGATAAGCAGGGTGATGGGTACGTGTATGAAGTGAGTATAGATGATCTTGACGAAAAAGATGTAACATACACACTCCCAAGTACCTATCCTGGTGCTGGAGGAACTTGGTATTCTGATATGCAGTATACTTCTGGTGGCTCTGGAAAGATATGGTTAGCTGCACATTATAATACTAGAACAGGTGCAGCTACATATTCCTCTCAATTTATATGGAACTTTGCTTATAATGCATCATCTAGTTCCCCAACTCTTGTGAATAAGATGCCTAGAATGAGTGGTGGGAATAATACTACTCCTGGGACATGGGTAGATATTCTCAATGAAACTAGTCAAGGGGCAGTTGCTGCTGACGAAATTAACGTAGCTGGTAACGTGTATATAGCAGAAACTTTTCCGATAAGTTTACTAAAGCATCCTAGTGATAATGATGCTGTATATTGGCTAGCTAGATATCCTAATACTGAGTCAGATGGGGTAACTACTTGGAACAATAGATGGCTACATAGGACTTCTGGAGATATAAGTGGGAGTGGAGCTTTGGCTAATGTTGAGAGCGTAACTTCAATAAGAACTTTATGTTTACATAGAATAAAACATGATCATGATGCAAGTACTCCTGATTTTGTTCCTATATATCATGTATATCATCCTAATGGAGCTGAGCAAAATAGTAATAGTTTTTCTGCTGTAAATATAGATAGTCTTGGAATTGATAATGATGGTGATGAAGTTTACCTTACTATTGCAGATAAGCTTGAGAGATTACCTACTAACATAGTAACTAGTTGGACAGCTAGCCAGACAAGTGGCAATTATAATGTAAATAATTTAGTGAGTGCAAATTCCACTGGGGGTATTGCTACAACATATAGTGTTACTCCAACAAGCCAATCAGAAAGAACTGGTGTAAGTATTAATTTTGGATATGTCCCTAGTACAGCTGCTACTGGAGCAGATAACTATGCAGTTGCAACTGATAATATAGTATTAGCAAGACAAACAAGTACTGCAGGTTTTGATAAAATTGCACAAGCATTCTCTGGTGGAGCTTCCCAAACCTTCTATAGGGATCATAGTGTACTTGGCATAGTGGCGACTGATCATGGAAGTGATACAGGAGATTTACAAAGTGGATTTACATATTTTTATAAAACTTCTATGATATATGATGGTTATCAAGAAACTCCATTGTCTATGGAGACTACATTAGATGTTAAAACAGATACTACTAATACTACATTGGTAATTACTATAAATGATTATGCCCAAGTTCCAAAAAGAGCATCAGGTGTAAAGGTATATAGAGCAGAGTCTACTTCTAATACAAATACAAAACCAGACTCTGTGTATAGACTCGTAAAGGTTATACCATTTTCAAAAGCTTGGACAGTAAGTGGTGTTACTTATAGTTATGAATTTGACGATACGGGCATAAAGGGTGCTTCGTTTGAAGCTGAATCAGGATTGTCTGAGACCTTAGAAGGTACATTGCCAAGATATTCATTATCAGCCCAACTTAATAATCAACATTATATAGGTAAGTGTTGGCATGAAGGTTATGTTAACGATGCTACGTCTTATGTCTTTGTTTCTAAGGTTGGTAAATTCGATGTGTTTGATTGGTTAGTAGATTTTATTAAACTACCTACAGTACCTACTGCATTAACTTCTTTTAGTGGAAGGATATATGCCTTTGATGAAGTGAATACTTATCGTATGAGAGGGAGTGCTGGTGGACAAGGATTATATATAGAAGATATCTTCGAGGGTGTTGGCTGCCTGAGTGATGATGCCGTTGTCTCAACAGATTTCGGCATGTTTTTCGCTGATAATAAGAATATATATCAACATAATGGAAAATCTGCTGAGCCCATAGGTGAGGCTATTGTTAGAGGTGATTCTGTATATTCTTGGCAGAATAGAGATACTTCGTATCATACAAGGGCCATGTATGATGCCACTAGAAGAAGTGTGTACTTTACATTTAAAGCTGGTAGTAATTATTATGCTTGGGCTTGGAACATACCAAGAAAGAGATGGGATATGTTGTCTTTTGCAGATGCAGAAGGGACTTCTCAACCTAAAGGTTTTTATGTATTAAATGATACATCTTTAAATATTGGGACTGGTAGTGCTATTGTGAATTTCTTAGGGGGAGCTACTAAGAGATTATGGACATGGGTATCTAAAGACTTAACAATGGGTAATGATACTCAGCAAAAAAGTATTAAAAAACTATTGCTTCCTTCTAGGATTAAAGCTAATTATAGTATAAATAGTAGTAAACCATCTGCTGGCAGTCAAGTTTCTGACACTCAAACCAGGGGGACTTATAGACTTGATGTAAATCAGAAAGCAACTAATCTAAAGGTAAGATTAGATTCTAATGCTGCAGGTGATGAGTGTGGAGCGGTTGGAGTATTGTTTAGAACAAAAAGAAGTCCTAGGTAATGCCCGATCTAAAAATAAAAAGAGCCCCTCAAACAGATAGTGAAACAAGAGCCTGGGAAACAGTATATGATGATATAAATGATATAATTAATTCAGTTAATCAGAAATCTACAGTTGAAAGTAGAAATGGTACTTCTGGTGGTGATGGGGATATAAGATTATTTAAAGATGTAGATAAAACTAAATACTTTATTGAGGGTAAGTTTGGAGATGGCTGGGCTAAACGTGAATTATTATTCTCTGATCCTAACATTGATACACAAGATGAATCTATAAATTTTAGTGCTACTGAGGCTTATGTCAAGCCAGATGGTTCAGTTCCGTTTACAGCTGTACAGACTGGAATATCTCCTTCTAATGATAATCATTTAGCTACTAAGGGTTATGTTGATGGCTCAGTAACCTTAGCTGGTTCATTGGACTATCTAACTATATCTAATCAGATTATAACAAGAGGATCAATAGTTTTAACTACTGATGTTACTGGTACGCTTCCTATTAACAAAGGTGGTACTAATGCTACTAGTTTTACTACTGGCAAGGCTTTAGAATATGTTAATGGGAGTATAGCTTCATCTTCTATTAACCTTGGAACTTTACTTGTTGATATTGTTGATACAGCGGCTACCGCTGGTACTGGAGGACAACATGGGAATTTACCAACTGATCATGTATGTTTAGTAGAGGATGGTGGTGCAAGTGGAAATCAAGCTAAGATATATAATGTAAAATCTGCTAATACTAGAATGACTATATCAGATTCTGCCACTAACGGCAGTGATTTTATAGAGTTTAATGTAGCTGATCAAGCTTTAAATATAAATAGATTTGATACTGTTTATACTTATAATTCTGGTGATGAGACTAAAGATACAGCGGCAGCTGATGGGGCAGATGGTATAGCTTTTGTTGATACTGCGAACACAACTTGGACTGCTGTGGCTCCAGCTGGTAGTGGAGCATATACAAATAAAGCAAAAGTTTCGTTAGTTACTGCTAATGACAATACTACTTATTCTACAAATGCATCTACTGTTTCAGGTGGTGCCAATTTTAATTTATTAGCAGCAAATCCAACATCGACTGATGCACTTAAATTTGCTGGCACAGGGGCAACAACTGTCACAAGAACTGACGCAAGTACTATTACCATATCTTCATCAGCTGGGGTTACTTCTATTATAGATGCTAATGACCCTGGTGGAGCTTCTTATAAATCTCTTGTAGTAAGCGGTAGTGCTGGTGTTGCTGAATTAATTAAAGTTAAAGGAAGTGGTTCAACTTCTGTTTCAGTAACGACTCAAGGAGACCCAGTAGAATATTTTCTTGATATTAGTTCATCTCAAAGGGGTATAGACGATACTCCTGTTAATAATCAGACGGCTGAAAGTATATCGTCAAATTGGGCGTATGACCATGAAAACCATTCGACTATGCACGATAATTTTTATTTAACGGGGGTTACTAAAAGTTCAAATACATTAACATTTGCAATTAGTGGTGCTGCTAATCCAACTTATACATTTGGCTCTAATGCGTTCAATAGCACTGCTTTTTTAAGTTCTATCGTTCCGTCGGCTGCTAGTGGAACTAATTTAGAGTCTATGGTTGATGATGGTTCGGGTGGAAGGATATATTCTATAAAAGGTGGTACTGGCATAACTGTATCTATTGAGGGTTCTGAAAGTGCGGATTATTTAGAGATAGCATCTACTGTTGACACGAGTGGTCTTTTAACTAATGGTATAGTTATAATAGAAGATTGGAATGGAAGTGAAGTAGAGGAAACTGCTAGTGCTTCTGGCGGTGACAAACTACGGTTTGTAGAAAACGATGGAATAGAATGGTCTATATCTGGCCCTACAAGCAATGTTATATCAGTAACTCCGAGCCTATCGGGATATAATTCAACTAATTGGGATAATGCATATGGTTGGGGGAATCACGGTTCTGCGGGGTACATAACAGGTAATCAAACTATAACCCTTAGTGGAGATGCAACTGGTAGTGGTACTACAGGAATAACCGTTGTAGTTGCTAATGATTCCCATACTCATGATACGAGATATTATACTGAATCAGAGGTGGATACAAGTTTAGCATTAAAATCAAACTTAGCTGGCCCTACTTTTACTGGTACAGTTTCAATGCCTTACTTAAGAATATCGTCTACAGGAGACGCTGCTCCAGGGAGTACTACTCATGGATTCCAAGTTGGAACCACATCTTCGAATGTTATAATAGACAATAATGAAGTTATGGCTAGAGCAAGTGGTGTCGTTTCAACTCTTCATCTGAACGCAGATGGTGGTGGAGTCATATTCCAATCAAATAGTTCTGGAAATGAAGTAGAAATAGATACAAGTGGGAATGTTATGTGTAAAAATCTAAAGGCGAGTGAGGATGTTTGGGCTTATACTTCTTCTGATGTTTCTTTAAAAGATAATAGAAAGTTAATAGAAAGCCCATTAGATATGATATCTAAGATTGGTGGTTATTCTTTTGATTGGAACAGTAAAGCAGCAAGCCATTTAAAGGGACATGATTATGGTGTAATGGCTAATGAAATAGAATCTGTAATGCCAGAACTTGTTACTACAAGAGAAGATGGCATCAAAGCAGTGAGATACGATGGTATAATTCCATTGCTTATCGAAGCTATAAAAGAATTAAAGGAAGAATTAGATGGCATTCGGAAACTCTGAAAATTCCAGGCTCAGTGACTTAGGATTAATCGTAGCTGGCAATGGTAGCAGTACCTCTGGCTCTGCTACAAGCCAAAAAAAGTTAAGAGCCGATTGTGCTAATAGTAGCAGTGCATCGAATGTAAGATTGTGGGACTCATTTAAGTCTCCTACTCAGTCTCAAATGATGGGTGGTACGGTTTTGGATGACGACCCAGAAGATGATACTTATGAAGTCGACACTAATGATAGTTCTGTTGGTGGTTCTGTGACTACAGATTCACCTAGTACATATGGTATTGGTACATATTTCATGTCAAGATGTTGGAATCTAAATACTACTTTTATACAAAATACTTGGGAAGCCATTATAGCAACTGGGAGCATCTTCCTTTCAGGTTCAACATCTAATGAGACTGCTGTCGCAACAGATTGGTCGATGAGTCTACAAGGCAATAATACAGGCACAGGCTCTGTGTATATAAGACAAACCTTAGATGGTAGTTCTGCTTGGAAGAAGTTCTTTGGAGCCGATAGTGGAACAGATTGGATGGCAAGAGTAACTGCTAATGTGAATAGGACAAGTGGTGGTGGAAATGGTGAAGGATAAATGAGAAAAGTATTTGTAAATAAGAATTACCTTCGTAAATTGCAAGGGAAAAAACTATATTTAGGAGATATATGATATGATAGGTACCTTACTTTCTGGTGGAGCAGCTCTTTACAATATGTATAAGGGCAATAAAAAGATGGGGAATATTGGTGCCAATCAACCATCAGCTGAAGACATAAGAGGCGAATCTTACGGTAGATCACAAGGCCTTATTGATAGGATGACTAATTTTGGTCAGTATTCTGGACAAGCTATGGACTTAGCTTCTCAAAAAGGTAACCAGGGCGTAGAAAATGCTATGATGATGGGTATGGGTGGAAGTCAGGCTAATGCGATAAGGAATAGAATGAAAAGAAGTTCTATGACTGGTGTTTACGATAAGTTTAATCAAGGATTGGGTCAAGCAGCAAATCTACAGCAAGGGATAGATAGTGGTATAGCTGGTCAAATGCAAGGTCAAAGACAATATGCAAATAATATTGCTATGACACAGGCGAATAATCAGATGAACCTTGGTGCTGGATTACTACCTGAGGGAGGTCTGGGACAAGAAGGGTTACTCGGACAAGTTCTTGGCGGTTTTGGGATAAATAAATAATGTGGCCTAATTTATTAAATATGTTTAAAGGAAAAGCTGGTGGAGCACAGATGACTCCATATAAAGATTTAAAGGCTGAAGAGTTAGAGGCTTGGGAAGGGTATGACCCAGCTAGTGAAAAATCAAGACATACCCAATATGCTAATGCAGCAGCCCAGCAACAACCCCAACAATCTACTATGTTTGGTCAATTGGGAGACCCAGGAAAAGCTATGGGTACTGTATGGGATCAGTTAAAAGGTGCTGGTGGTAAATTTAAAGAAGGTATACAAGGTTTAGATAGAAGAATGGAAGAAAACTATGCAGCAAGTGGATGGGCTCCAGAGGGTTATAAATCTCCCTATGATAAGTCTGAAGATACTCCAGAATACACTCCTGGAGGAAGTAAGACTCTCGGTGATATAAAAAGTAAAGAAGATGCTGTAGCACAAGCAAAATGGCAAAAATCTCCAGAAGGTGAAGAATTTTTAGAGAATATGCGTAGCGGACAAAGAGTTGGAGACTATGCAGTAGGTAATGCTACAATGGGTGGCCCATTTGGAGGAGTATTGAATTCATTGTTTTCTAAACCTTGGAGTTACGACGTTAAACCTAGACATAAATATGGGAGTTTAGAATAATGCAGCAAGTAATGCCAGATTATAGTTCTCTTTTAGCAGCAGTTGGCACTGGTGAATCAAGAGCTGATTTATCGCAATCGAGAGCTAATGTAAATTTTGATGATAGAATTATGAAAGAAGCACTTCCTATAACAAGGATGCTTTCAAGGGATGGTTCTATAGATAGAAAGAAAATTAAAGGGGCTGGTAAAGGTTTTACAGACCCGAGTACACTTTGGGAAGATTTATCTGCTAATATGCCAAGAGGCAGGGGAATAGACCCAGTGGTATTTCAAGAGAAATTCCAAGCTGGTAAGTCTATGTACGATATGAGTTTAGCTAATCAAGTAGCTCAAATGGGTCAGAGTGGATATTCTGAAAAAAGAGTTTGGAATGAATTTGGTGCTAACCCAGATTTAAGACAATATATGGTAGAGAATGGTATCCTACAGCCACAGTTAAAATCTACTGGTGGACTTGGTACTGCTGCATTTATTGGATCAATGGCAGCACTTCAAGGTGGGAGAGCTATTAATACTCTCTCTAAAGTTCCTAAGCCAACACCAGATCAATTATCAGCATTAAAAGAAGCTGGATATAAGTATCAAAAAGGTGGTAAAAATGCTGGCATTAGAAAGATGACCCCAATGGAGATTTATGGTAGGGATAATCCAAACTTTAAAAAAGAAGGTATGCCTAAGAAGCCTGTAAAGAAGGCTTATAAATTTAAAAGTGGCCCCAAAAAAGGAAAACCAAATACAGCAAGTTATAATAAAGCACTGAAAGATTATAATGCTAAGATTGATGCTAGGACAAAATCTTTTGGTGAAAAAACAAAGGCAGCAAGAGCTACAGCTAGAGCTAGGGATGCTGCAGATAAAAGTTTAATGGGGAAACAGGCTTTAAAAAGCGGAACTAGAGGGACTACTGGTAAAATAGCTACAAATGTGGCATTGAAATCAGTTGGTAAGACCTTAGGTGCTCAAGTAGGAAAAGGATTAGGTATGAGAGCTTTAGGTCTTTTTGGAGGAGTCCCAGGGTTAGCACTCTCAGGAGCATGGGGAATATATGAGTTGTTAAGTGCTTTAAATAAGAACAAAACAGCTGATACTGGTAGTCGGTGGAAATAAAGTGTGGTTAAACCAGGATTCAGACCTAGTTTATCTCCTCAGCAGGTAAAAGATTATAGAAGGCTGTATGATCAGCAGCCAGATAAATTTGATGATCAAACCATAGAAGCGTTAGAACAACACGCTACATATTATAACCTCCCTTTCGCAGAAAACAATGATTCCTTCATGGGTAAGGTAGGAAGTGTAATGAAGCAGACTGGTGCTGGATTCTTTGAAGGATTCACTACCTTTAAGACTGGAGACCCCCCAACAGATGATGCTGAAGCTATAGCTCGTAATATAGGGCATTTAGCAGGTTTTGTTGGCTATGTTCCATCAATGCCATTTAAAGCAATTGGTGCTATTAGGTTAGCTCAGGCTGCAAAAAGATTAAGGGGGACTTCAGTTCCTATGGTAGCAGCTAAATATGCTGAAAAAGGAGTAAAGAAGATTGTTAATCCTATTTATGGTAGAGCTATAGAGGCTAGAGCTGCCGCTGGTAAAACAGCTACTGGGTTTCTTCAAAATAATGTAGTAAAAGATATGGCCTCTGGTGCTTTCCACCTTGGTGTAGCTAGTGCTGTCAGTTCTTGGCAGGGTGGAGTAGATGAAATGATGGATTCATTTAAGCACGGTGCTATGACTGGAGCTGCGTTTAGGGCTATAGGCAATGCTGTACAAACTGGTAATCCTAATGCAGATAAGATGTTAAGAGGCCTCTCCGCATCATTAATGACTGGACTTCCTTCCACTGTAAGGGGTGAAACTACCCCTATGCAAATATATCAATACTTACTTGGTGCTTACTTTGGTGTTAATGAAATGCCAGTGCATAGGCGTATGGGACAACAGCACCTATCTAAGATGATAAAAAAAGGGGAGAAAGACCCTGAGTTAGTAAAAGGCTGGCATGAAATAGATAAGCCTGGACAAGATTGGGTGGTAAAACAAGTAGAGAGAATGGAGGCTCCTAAGAATAGATTAGCAGCTGAAATATTAAAGAGTGTGAAAGGGATTACTCCAGAAGAAGCGGAGCTACGAGCTGAAGAATATCTAAAAAAGCAAAAAGAATTAGAGTCTATATCCTTCACCGAAGAAGGAGAGCCCCTTAGAGACTTGACAAAAGAAGAAATGAAGGAGATGGAGGATAGTGGTAATGATGTAGACCCACAGATTATACCAGCAAGATTATCTATCAATGCTAAGTCATTCGTTGACAACAATATGGCTGAGTATCTGAAAAATAGCACTCCTGGTGAAAGGCTAGTAATTGCATCAGACCTGAACGATACATGGTTAAATCTTATCCAGAAAGGAAGAAAAGATAAGAAAAACCCAGCAGAAGATATGTTAAACTATATATCTAAAAAGCATCCAGAGTTTAGTCCACTGAAGGAAGATGTGGCCTTTTGGAAAGGTCTTGGCTTTATGAGAATAAGACAACGACCTGTGAATATGCTCACCATAAATAATGGTAAGCCTAGAGTAATGAAAACTGATAACACTGGTTCAGCTATGAATGATGCTGGTAATAGAAAACAGTTAAGTCAAGAACCGAAACTCATAGAGGAAGTATTCTTACAAGATTACAATAGAAAATTTGGTATGAATGAAAAAACCCCACGAGGGGTTTATGCTCTATTAGATCATATAGTTAAAGGAACGCCTACTGGTCAGAGAGAGTTTGAATTAAATAAATATGTAGATTACATAGCTAAGGTAGAGGCAGTAAAGCAGGGGAGAGCTTTTCCAAGTAAGGAAGATTCACAGGTAGCACAGCAAAAATACAACAAAGAAATTGGTAATCTTATGGGTTTTATGAACTCTAAGAAAAATAATATGTACTATTATGGCGGAAGAGGGGACGCTTCTAGACTTTATTTTGTTAAATATCATCCAGATACTCCATTTGGAAGTGCTAATATTGGTAAGGCTATGACAAAAATTAAAGCATCAATGAGAAAATCTGGTGTTACAGCTGCACAATTGAAAGAAATAGATAAAAGTAGGCAAGAATTTATAAGAAAATATAGTGCTGGTATAGGTAGCGTAAAGAGAGCTGGAGAAATGTTTGATAAATCTTATGTTTCCAATGCTATATACGATGCTAGACTTAATGGTTACAGGGGTTTAGAGGATATAGGTAAAGTATTAGGTAAGGAGTACATAAACAATGCAAAAGCTTTTAATAAGAGGTCGCAAATATGGTTCACATCTGGTTACTCTTCTGACCCTGAAGCTGTTGCTATGGTTGTTGAGAAAGCTAGGAAAGGGAAGGGAGATGTAGTTGATGGTAATCTAAATATTAAATTGATTAATGATATAGGAAAAGAAGAGGCTCATAAGATTGGTACTCCCAATAGTGAGTACTATCAATCAGGTGACGGGGCTATATATGGACGTTCTGACGTCATAGATGGCCTAAATCGCCAGGGAGGACTACCAGAGGAAGGTGGGGCCAACAAATCCTTTATAGTGTCGTCAGACCCCCAATATGGAGCTCTGCTGGGCAAGTACATGATACACTCCGTTACCCCTAAGATGGAAAAGTACATGCATGATAATAATATCCATCTTATTATACCTAAATCGGCCGCTAAGCAAATAGGCGAAAGAAAACCTGGTAATATAGGATGGGTTAGAAAGAGACCTGTCATTGACGCTGAGTCATATCAATTGCCTATAAGAGATATTAAAGTTGTGATGTCTGAGAAAATAGATTCTCATAGTTTGCAAGCACAGCATATGCCTAAGCAGATGTTTACTAATTTTACTCCCTATGGATTTTTTGATCCTTCAAGGGCACCATTTAAGACCGAGGCTGAGTATAATGAGGCAATGGATGATATATTTAAGGATATGTATTCCACCCTTAGTGAAAAAAGGGTTAAAGGAGACACTGAGCTTAACGATTTAGTTAAAAATTTAGCGAAGAACCCTTCAGCCTATGAGCAGGATATACCTAAACTTATTAATAACTTAGATAAGATTGGTGTACATGAGCTATTATCTGCTATACAAGCTAAGGGGAATGAGAAGTTCGCCAATGCTGCTTACTCTAAGATACAAAAGATTAATAGAGATATTATAGAGGAGATGAGAGTAGATGGTGAGCATACTGACAAAGAATTAGAGCAGATGAAGAATGAAATGTCTGATTTTGAGACAGTTCATGAGAGAATAAATTCGTTAGTGCCAGATAGCTTAGCTGGTTTTTTACATAAATTTAGCCGTGACTATAGGATGTCAGTTGTGCGTAATTATATTGTTAATGGTATTACTAGACCAGAGATTGGCAATAGTGGTTCCACAAGAATGAGACCCTATGAAATTGGCATGTCTAAAGAGGGAGAGACTAAGAGATTAGAGAAAGAAGATGATATCTTTTTCTTAGATGATGGATTTAAAAAAATGATGATAGATGTCTCTGGTATTGGTAAGAAAGGTAGAAGAAGTTTAGAAGAAGTTTGGAATATATATAAAAGTGGTGTAGATAAGGGCAAACCTGATAAGCAATTAGAAGAATTGCTAAGAGCTGTATTAGTCCGTGTTCCAATGGATTCAATGTCTGGTGCTCATGCTCTTAAATTTGCTGGATTTACTGGAGTCAGAGGATTTGGTTCTTTATTACATGGGAGAACAATGGAAGCTCTTGGCGGTGCTGATCTAGATGGTGATAAAGCTTTTGTATTCTTTGGAGGCAGGTCATCCTCTGGAGTTGGTGAGGGATTCAAAAAAGAGTGGAAAGATGTTTACGATTGGTCTAAGAATGAGTTTGTCTCTAAATTAAAAGCTAAACCTTCTTACGGATGGGCTCGAAGACATAAGGGAGGCTATGAGGTGAGCACTAAGGGAGATAAGAGATTTAGTGCTTTGGTTGCTAAATTATCAGACGGAAGAACAATAGAGGAACATTATCAAGTTGATGTAAAAGGGTATAATTCTATTAAAGAAGGGAAAGGGAAGGCCCCTAAAGATAAAAGTATAGATACATATGTTGAATATAAGAAGTTATGGGAAAGATGGGCTAATGAAAATACTAGTCTCATAATAGAATTAGGTAAAAAAACAAAAGGAAAAGTTCTTACAGATATGTTTGCTGCTACAGAGGTGTCCCAAGCTAGAGCTTTATCTGAGATTTTAAACGATATGTTTCCGCCAAAGAAAATAAAAGATGGTGGTTTATATGAAGAGCATAATAAAGATACAGTCAATCCTTTGAGTAAAAAGGGTGAAACGTATCATGAGGAGCTCACTATTTCTGGCCCAATTAAAGAACAGGTGGTTAATCCAGCACTTCAATACTCTCCTGTAACTCGTCAAATAGCTTCAGATGCCGCTTCTAAAGGAAGGGATCAGTTGGGCATTGCAGTTACTCAAGCTTCTTATGTACGATCTGCCTATTCGGCTATAAGGTCTATGAAAGATTCTTCGTATTATACAGAGATATACCATAAAGATTTTAATTATCCGTTAAGATTAAGAGTAAGGGCTAGAAAAGGTGAAGATAATCTTCGTTCATTCAGAGGAGTGTCAAGAGCTTCTGTTGGATTAGCTTCTGATCCTATGGATGAGGCAGGATTAAACTTTGGTAAGTATGGTGAAAAACTATTAGATAAACAAACTGATGCTTTATTTGAGTATATGATTGTTGATAGCAAGGGCAAACCTACGCCTAGATACAATAAGATTATCCATTCTGGACATAAAAAGCAAGCTGTGATTAGCTCTATGAAAGAGATAAACCAGGCTATCTACAGTAGGAATTGGGCTGAGAACAGAAGATTCCAAATGTGGGAGATACAAGAAAAGCTTGATAAGATCGATGATCTATCGTCTGGGTTAGCAAAAGAGAATCGAAATAGCTTTCTTCCTAAACTAGCCAGTGACTTAAAGGGGCTCGATTGGAGTGATGGAATATTAAAGCGTATTGATTTTAAAAAGATATCGGAGCTTTATGAAGAGCATGCAGGTGAGTTAACAGAGTTAGATGCACTAAAAGAAACGCTTGGGAGAACATCTTTAGCTGTCCCAATGCATGCATATTTAAGATTAGTTATGAAACATAAATTATTCACAAGGGAGGGTATCCGAGTCCAACTTGACCCTAAGGGTGAGGGATATCGTAAGGATTTACTGTCAGGTGAAGAATTTGACTCTTATAATAATAGTAAACGTGAGAAATTTGATCCAAGCAATTTGGAGCAGCGATCTAGATATCTTAACGATATTGTAAAAAAGGCTGAAGATTTTGTCGTTAATGATTTCTCCGATATAGCTAGTATTAAAAGAATTAAAGAGCTTTCAAAGAATATATCCTCAGTAAGGATACAAGAACTTAGTGAAGCTGCTGATTTCCTAAAGAAAAGTAGCTATGTTCTTGCTAATCAGTCAAGGAAAATAGATCAGACAAATTCGACTCTTGACCCTATAGAAATAGCTTATCTAGAGGCTGCTCAGCAACAAATATACGGTGAGAAACAATCTGGAGCATTGAACCAGGCTGAGATAGACAGTAGAATCAATAAATACAAAGAGAACTTATCGACTGGGGAGTCAAAATTATTTGATACACTTATGTTAAGTACATTATGGCGTGGTAAACAAGTAGATTTAAATGAATTATATAAAAGAATTGGTGATCCTAAATCAGAAGAAGTTAAGCAAGAAGTAAATAATATGATCATGGATTCCAAAAAGACAAGCTTATCAAGAGTGGGTTATGCTTCAGAGGCTATACCAGATTCTTCTGTCAAAGCCATGCTAAACGAATACCAAAAATTGTTCGATTATAGTACAGAAGTAGTAAAACCTGGGACAGCTGAAAAAATCATAAAGGATGCAGAAAAATTAGATCAGCCTATGAAAATAGTAGATTCTAATGGTAATAGAATAGAGAGCCAAGTAATAGAAGACCCTAATATGGACTCTACTACTAAAAAATACTTAGATGAGTATGCCCCATTTATAGGATTGCATGAAGGGAAGTTAAATAAAGAAGAGGCTGAGTTAGCCCTTAGTATAAAAGGTCATTTAGCTCATTATAATAATATAGTTGGTAAAGATTTAAATGGAGTCATGAGATGGCTGGTTAAAAAAGATTTAAATAATGCTTCACTAGAAGATTTCAGAACGCTTGATAGATGGTTTAAAATGACTAGAGAGGGCACATGGTGGCAAAGGATAATGAGACCAGTATTAAGCGGTTCTCCAAAGATAAGTAAGTGGCACCATTTAATGTTCCCAAAAGCTATTGGACAAGATTTAATGAGACACGACCTTGCCCTTGTTGAGGAGAGACGTCCTTATAAGGATAAGTATGGTTGGGTCACGGGGAGAGTTATGCAGCCTGAGAATATGATGACAAAAATGCAGAGTGCTGTACATGTTATGAATCAACAGGCTACTCAATTGTACGAAGAACAGAAAAGAAAATTTGATGAAGATATAAATCCCTACTTAGAGGGCATCGAAGGCGGAGATAGATTATTTAGAATATCTGTAAGAAAGCGTGAATTTGAGAATATGCCCGAGAGGATAAAAGAAGAGGGTCAAGATTCATTGTATAATATAAAATCGAAAGAATACATAGATAAATGGAATGAGATACAGAAAGAATATGATTGGGATAATTTACAGAATAAAATATTTGATGTGACTCTTGGCGGTGGTCGTGTTACTAAGATGACTGGTAAAGAAATTGTAAAAAATATAGATATATTGTTGACAAAGTGGAATGAGAAAATTCATGGGTGGATGACAGGTGGTAGGGATGAATTTGGTGTGAACGAATGGGATAGAGTGTACGCAGCTCGAAAAGGTGAAAAAGGTTATGTTGGAGATTATTATATTGTAGAAGACTTCCTAAAGAAATTTGATAAGTCTATAGTGGATGGTGAAAGAGTTAATTTAACTGAAGGTATTGATGGACTTAGGGAGATCAGTAAAAGTCAAATGATAGCATATTATCCCAAGGCTCAGTTCGATGTTAAGAAGGCTATTCAAGAAGGATTAAATATCCAACCCACTGGAGACCTCGGTGCAAAAGGGTATTGGCCCCATATGGGTGGAGATTCCAAAATAGCTGCGGAAGGTTTAAAGAGTTTTATAAAAAAATTAACTGAAAATCCATTCGTTGATAAGGAACTTCGTAAAAGAGAAATAGCAAAAGCCTTATATCACTATAGACAAATAACTGGTGACTGGGTTCCGACTGGAGAACTGAATGATGCTTACAATCTAGCATCGGATGTACTAAAAGATATAGCTACTAAGTCTGGTAAGAAATCAGAACGGATAAGGGGTTTCACTGAGAATAGACAAGTCGGAGCACAACATAAGCGTGATGCCCATATACCTGGATGGAGTGTAGAGCCTGAAGTGTATAGCCAATATATGAAAAGCGTTATTGATAATATGTACAAACATGCTGCACAAATAAAAGTAAGATCAGATATACATAAATTCCAGGGGGAGCACTTTAAAAAGACTGGTGATAGTAAAAATACATTTGAATGGGTAGATTTCTTTAATCTCTATGCTCAAGATGCTCTTGGTTATCCACAGCATATACCACAACATATATTAGACAATCCTAATATGAAAATAAAAGGCACCCCTTACGCTTGGTGGAATGATACTAACGTTAAGAACAGGGTTAATGGTATAAGAGACATGCTTGGCGTAGGAAGGAAGAAGGATGCAGACCTACCAGAAGAGTTGCGAGGAATAGACTTTAGCACTCTTGCTAAGTGGGGAAATCTTGAGGCTAAGTATCAATTGGCTTCGTTACTTGCTCATCCTAAGAGTGCTGTGGCTAACCTATATGGTGGTACTTCACATACTCTTATATCTACTGGCTTGACAAATTTTAAGAATGCCAGGAGCATAAAATATCTACAAACAAATGTAAATCCTGAATGGCAAAACATGGCTGATGTAGAAAAGTGGGTACGAGGACTTGGCGTTGTAGAAGATTTTATAATTTACGAAGCTGGGCTTAATCCAAAATTTAAAAATAAAAGATTTAAAAACTTTTTATCCGATGCTACTGCAGCTATAAAAAAAGACCCCAATGTATCAGATAGAAATTTAAGAAATATTGCTAATAGGCATGGTATCATAGACAGCGTTTTTAATAAGGCTGCATGGTTTATGCGGAGACCAGAGAGAACTCTCCGTAGAGATGCCTTTATGGCCCATTATCTGCAAGCTAGGAACAACTTTGAAGGTGCTATATCTAAGTTTGATGACCCAATGCTAATAAAGTTTGGCATGGAGGGCGTAAAGTCAACACAGTTCTTATACTCTGCTCCCTTTAGACCAGCTTTTGCAAGGTCTTCTATGGGTAAGGTGATGACTAGATTCCAGTTGTGGGCTTGGAACTCAGTAAGATTCAGAAACGAGACTATAAGAGAGGCTTCTCTCAGGGGATGGAAACAGGGGACTCCTGAATTCGAAAGATTTAAACGGATGGCTACTATGGATTTGCTCATGTTTGGGTTGGCGAATGTCTTTATGTATTCCTTATTCGAGAATGCTCTTCCCCAGCCGTATGGATGGATACAGGACTGGGCTGATTGGGCATATGGTAGTGATAAAGAGAGGGGTAGAGCTTTCTTTGGAAGTTATCCAACGGCACTTGCCCCTCTTCAAATGATTACTCCGCCTATAGCTAGGTTATTACCAGGTACATTCAAAGCTATAATTGAAGATGATTGGTCTAAGTTAGCTGGGTATCAGGTGTGGAGTATGTTTCCATTTGGTAGAATGGGGAATGATGTCCTTGGTGAGTATGGATTGATAAATAACCCTTCCAGGGCAATAGAAAAGATTACTGGTATACCATATCAACAAATACCAAGACAAGTTAAAAAATATAAAGATGAACCAACTTTAAAACCTAGGATATTATGATGGACTATATAGACGAATCTGAACAAATTGATATGAAAACTCTAGCAGCAATTTCTACTGCTGCTGCTATGGGTGGAATAGGAACTATGAAAGCTACTTCTGGGAATATTGGGACTAGAGCTAAATATATAGATTATATGAGAAACTATTTACCTGGATTTTATAGTAATAAATTTGGCTCTAAAGCATTGGCTTCTGGTAAAGAGGCTATTGCTGGGAATATATCTATAATGAAAAATATTGTTAATCCTAATATTTCATATACACATGATGTTACTGGGCTTAGCCCTAGAGCATATGAGCAATTATTAGGGCAAGAAGAGCAGCTAAATTTTCTAAGAAATGAATCAAATAAGTTATTAGAATTTGACCCTGAACTAAAAGTGAAGGGAAACACTGCTATATATGAAAAAAGTAAGAGACAAATCGCCCATATCCAAAAACAACAGCATTATAAATTAGTTAATGACTATTCCAATAGATTTCTTTTTAATAATAAAGGACTAACAGCAACTGATGACGTTGCTAGATATGCCCAAAATTTTGTATCAAAAATTGATAATCCAGTGGAAGCTCAGAAATATTTTGGTGGGGACAAAGATGCTATGAGATGGATTACAAAAGGTCAGGGTATAAAAAATCAACGGCATGCTCTTTATTTGTTACATAAGAATCCTCCGAAAACTGGTGATGTCTTAAGAGGCATTCAATTTGATAACCGTGTATACAATACATTTGGAAACATGAATGAAATAGGAGGAGAGAAATTCTCAAATTTAACGCCTAAAAAAATGGAATCTGTTTTAAAAAAGAGTGGGTTATCGTGGAAAGAAATAAATGGGAAATACTTTTTTAAAGTGTCTCCACGAATGAAAGCGAATTATGATTGGGGTGGATACCAGGGCATAGTCGAATGGAATCCAAAGAAACGGGACAAGGTTAAATTCTATGCCAATGATAAGCGTGATTTATTTAAAATGAAATTTGGAGGTAGAGATGTTATAAATGTCGTACAACCAAAAGAGATATCTATTCCTGAAGCTGAGGCTATCATTAGCGATGAATTGGCCCCTAAAAAACAAAAAGAATTAGTTGAGAAAATTACAAGAAGAAAAAGAGCACCTAAAATAACTAAGATGGCTGCTAAGATATATAGTCCTGGTAACAATATAGCCTATGCAAAGGAAGTAACTGCTATTACGCAAGCTCAAAAAGAAATTTTAACGAAAAAGATTCCTATAAAAAATATAGTTAGATTTATGGCGAAAAGATTTGGCTTTGGGTTAGCATCCGCAGGTATAAGCGGATTGGCAGTGTTGGCACTTATTGGAACAATCCAAATGATAAAAGATAGGGGAGAACAGGGCCAATAACTAAAATCCCTTAATATTCTCCCCCGTTGAGGGATAAGCTATCTTGGCGAGGTACACCAAGGAGTTATGTAGCTTATCATGCTACGTAATTCTCGAAGTATTTGCATTCCTTCTCAACTATGCAGGGTTTATCAGCTTTCTCTGTGTTTAAAGTTTGAAAAACTGGTACCCATCCATTTCTTTTCAGGTATTCTTTGTCGATGTATAAACTACAACCTAGACAATTGCCTAAATTCCAATTAGCACAATCACGTTGTGCTTTCCTTCTTAGTTTCTGATCTTTCAACATGTACCTCTTTTATGTCTTTACTTATCTGTTCTTTAGCGTATCTTTCTATTTCCTGATCTTCAAGATCACGAGCTACGGAATCATTATATTCGTCTTCATTATATTCGTCTGCTGTCGTCGGTTCGAACTCTCTTCGTTCTTTCTCCTCCATCAGCCGTAACATATATGCAGCTAAATATACAGATAAATCTAGTGATTCTTCAACAGCTTCATAAAAATTATCCCTTGTTATGTCATCCTTTGGCATTATTGGGATATTTTGATGATACTCCTTAGCACCTACATCTAATCTTTTTTTGATAAGATCGATGACTAGGTCATTATTTTGCTCTAGGTCTTTTATATCTCCTGATTCTTTATGCTTATCTATTTTGTTTTGCATTTCATCTATTCTAAGGGCCATATGTTTCATGGCGAAATCAGCTTCAAGTAAAGCTTGTTCAAGATATATCAGTTTGTTTTTTAGTACTTGTTTATTATTCATCGGATATCTCATATTTTTCATATAAATCTTCTATAGGAATTATGACAAGTTTTATAGAATTTCTTAATACTTGTCTATCATACATTTCTACATCAGATTTTTCTACTTTGAATTTTCCTGGATAAGTTAGATTACCATACTTATCTTTATGACTTATATTAACAATACATGGTAATCTAAATTCCGCTATTCCTATGGCACGAGTTTTCTTACCCCCATGCCATATCGGTGTTTTAATTGTATAATTATTCATTACAATTCTCAGATAACTTTGGGTCTGTATGATAATATTCTTCTATTCCAGTTTCTGAACCAACTTCTGTAGCTGCATACATTTCTTTAGTTACAGGTATCTTTTTTTGGCTAATATCTTTAGATTTCATTGAATCTTCGATATCTCTGATAAGATCACTTACTTTACTCAAAGCGTCGGTGTTATTACTATTTATATAGAGCTCTCCTCTATAATTATTTAAAGCTGTCATAATAATTTCAGCTTGTTCACGATTTAAGTTCATTGCTTCTCCTGTTTTAATTCATTTATACTAATATCAGGATTACAATTACATAAATCTGCATTACGACCTTTTTTTGTATTTGATTTGCACCAATCATCATGAGCAACATTCATTATATTAATTGAATTCTTTTTTATCAATCCTTCTACTATCCATTCTCCTATTTCATCTTTATAGTTTGATTTCTTTGTATTCATTAGTATCTTCCTCCTTTGGCTAATTTTCTTAGCACATATTCTTTTGTTTCGTCTTTTAAACATTCTACCCATTCCATAAGATATTTAAATTCATCTTCATCTAATGGGCCTTTCCTGGTGTTACATGATTTGCAAATTAGCTGCAGGTTATCAATGACAGAGTCTCCATCTTTAGCCAACGGAATAATATGATCACATACCATATTTTTTAATGTCATTTTTTTATCACAGTATTTACATCCATCACCATAACTATTATAAAACATTTCACGAAGCTCATCCATCTCAATATCGAATAAAACTTGTGAATCTTCGGATCGTTTTTTAAGGGAGGATTTGAGACTTTGCATTTTTCTCTGAAGCTTTTTATAAGCAATCTTCCAATAAGTACGATGATGAGGTTCTAATACCTCTCGAAATGTTTTTTTATCATATTTCATAATTATAAGGGCTCAGCGTTTTTTGCATTACTTCGCTTGTTAAAAGGCTTATGATACATCGCTGGGCGTGTAAGAGGTCTTTGTCCTCCCCCTTTCAATCAACTGAGCCCTGATAATTTATTATTAAAAGAATGTAGCATACAAGTATTAATAACTATGTTCGCTTTACTCTTTTAACTTTTTTTATGTTTATGCCTTGTGGCATATCGCTTTCAGCGTTAAATGCTGATATTGCAGCTTTTCTCGCCTTTACTTTATCTAATTTCTCAACAATCTCTACTTTTTTGAAATCATTAGATATAGTATGTGGATCAACGTCGACTGGGCCAAATGTTTCATAAAGCTTATACCTTGCAGTATTAGTCTCGTATACTCCATCTTCGTTCCCAATTTCCATTATAACAGCTGGTAACAATTGCTTGTTAAAGAAGTCCTGTGTCTTTTTAAGTCCTCTTCGTCGTGACTTTAATCTGTCAATTTCATCTTTCAATGCTTCAACCTCTGCGTCAAGTAAGTATTCTTTCTTGTTAAGCTCAAGCATGAAGTGATCGACATTTTGTATTTTGGTCTTGATTACCCTATGTAGTGCTGTTCTCGCCTCTTCGAGGCTCCTGTGTTGTTCCATGTCGATGTCAGTGGCTTGCTCTATGTGCTCGAGTTGTTGATTTATATCAATGAGCTCGCAGACCAGTTCTCTTGTTGTTGCCATCATTCCTCCAAAATTGTGAAGTTCTTATTCATTATTTTACTATGTATAACTTCAGGTTTCTTTTTTTTCAGTCTAAATGAAGGCGTCCATTCAAGCTCAATATCGAAGAGGTCACCATCACTATTCTTATATAGTGATACTTTTTTTCCTGCATCTTCAGCTGAGCCTGTGATACCAAGCACTTTTCTTGATGCATTTTCTATTGCTCCACTTCCTTTAGCTGCATATAAATCCATTATTTGATTTCTCGAATAGTCTCTTGACACTTGAGATATCTGTATAATGATAATATCTTCATTTACAGCTATATTAGATAGAGAGTGACTTATGTAATTAAGTTTTTCATACTCTCCTCTTTTATTGAACGGCACATCTACAAGGTCAATATAGTCTATTACAACACATTTAGGTTGTAATTGCTTTATCTTTTCTTGTATTTGCGGTATAGTGGGACTAATAGATTGCATTATGATGTGACTTAACTCTTGTTTGTGGTATTTATAAAGACTTTTATAATTTTTCATTACTGTATCTTTATTAGCTCCAGAAACAATTTGTAAGTTTCTTCTATGCATCACATATCCTGATAGTTCTAATGATAAGAACAATGTTGGAATTTGTTTTTCTTTTATTATTTGATCGTGGTCAGCATTATAACCCAGTACAATATTTTGAGCTAATGCTGTTTTGTTTGCACCAGTCGATCCAAAGATAGTTACTAATTCTCCAGGATATACTGTTGCATCTTTGTCGTATACTCCTAAAGACTTAGCTAAATCAATTGTTCTTCCAGAGAAATCAGTTTCTAATCTTTCTGCTAACTCTGATTGTAATTGTTCACTATTCTTTACATCTATCAAATAATCTTTTCTTTTGTAGTAGATACAATTTGGTTGACAATGATTATGCATTAACACATCTTTGCAACCATATTTATATCCACCACGATAGGTGTCTTCTACCTTTTTAAGTACTATATCACTTCTCAATTGTCTACTATTCCACTCTAATAACGCAGCTTTAGCAGCTACACTAGGTATACCATGTCTAAAGAAATGAGATGCTATTCGCATCATAGTATTATTTCTTGATCCTTCTTCAGGGCCAAGTTTATACATCTTTTGAATGCAGGGTACAATGTTTCGTGGTTCCACATTAGATTCCATAACTCTTATCTTAGGAACTTTGGTAATTATTTTATTTTCTAATTCACCATCTCCCCAAATAGGTTCAGTCTCAATTATAATTCGTTTACTTGCTTCAGAATGTATCTCTTTAGCTGTAGATTCATTTATTTGATTGTGCGTTAATGGAATTTTATATAGATTAGATTTTTGATTTAAGGTATTTGGGCATCTATATATTGATGTTCTATTATATACTGCTAAATCTATATCACTGAATAAATTATTCATAGTTTCTTTAACAATAAATGGTAAATCAGTAGTTCCTTCTGGGAAATTAAAGACTTCTCCACTTATTATTATATGATATCCAGTTCCACTGAAATAGATATTGTAGGAGCGTTTGTGAACGTCTAGCTCTTCTAATTCAAATAATATACCTTTTGTTTTATTAAGTGTATAATCATCAGAATTATCGCCTCTATCTATATCGATTAAAATATCTCTAATATATCGCTTACCTAAGAAATCTTTGAATGTTTTCCTTAGCTTATGATATTCTTTTCCTTCTTCATCATATAGATATAAACTTTTATAGACAGCATATTTATCACCATGCTCTAATATAACATCAATTATTTGTTCTTGCGGAATAAGGAGCCCTCTGTTTTGAGGGCTCCCTATCGCTACTTCGTGATAAAGTTCCACCTAGAACTTGTTTACAGAGCTACCAGCAGTGGTACTGGTCATGTCTCCGTTATTAACAGGTGCTTGGGTGTTATCGTGCTCAACAATGAATCTATTGGCTTTCATGTAAGTGATATAATCTTCAAGGTCACTTCGACCGCGATCATTATTCTTTACAATTTTGGGACATACTTGAGTGTATGCTTTACCAGCTTTTTCATTCCACTTCTTATAAGTAAATATGTAATACTTATGTTCAGTGTCTGATTGAGAAACACCATAGTTGGCTTTTGTAAAATCATGGTTTAACAAACCTGCAATATCTTCTACAAGTTTATCATTTCCATCGACCCATAAACCATCGGTGTTTACTCCGCCATCCCAACCAATTGCATCAGTGAAGTACAAGATTCTTTTGAGTAGACTACTCTGACCAGTTAAAGTATTATCACTTTCTCTGTCAAATGTGCCTAATAGGCTATATTTCCAGGGATATTGTGAGTTTTCATTTCTAAAGTAAATCTCTAGAAACATATCCATATTCGGATATTCAGCTGATCTGTCCACTATATCGGTAAGTGTAACTGCTTGAAAACCAAGAAAGTTAACTCCTCCAGATGTAGGTGACTCTTGTTTATAAGAACCTCTGTACGGCATTTATTACTCCTATTCTTCTTTGTATTTTAGGATTTCATTCATTACGCTATTGTAATCGAATTCAAGAACTTTCTGGGCTAGAGGTCTCAGCCTACTGCCTACAGTTCTTTCGTCGTATGCTTTAAAAGAAAGATAGAATTTACCATCTTCTTTATTAGCCATAGCGTACCCTATCACGTCTGCACTTGCAGTTAAAGCATAAGCTAAACCTCTTGGTAGCTCAGGCCCCAACTGACTCTTACCATCAGTTATGACAGTACTCTTTGCATGTGAAACAATCACTAAATTCCTACTTAATGATTTACACAATACTTGGAATTTTTTAACAATATCAAGATTCTTCTTTCTGGCTTGTGCCCAGTCAGCACCCCATGAAGAACCCTCTCCCATTGCTGCTTGTCCTCTTTCATCACATACTTCAGCTTCAATCCATCTATTTATGTGATCAATAGTATCAATAACAATAGTATCGTAAGGTAATTTTTTTAAATTATCCTTTAACCAATAGTATACTTCTACCATAGAATATACTTCTGTTGATTCTCCAACAGTTTCACCTGTTCTATTATAATATCCACGCTCTTCATTGGGCACTATTTCTGTAATAGGCTTACCCTTTTCTGTAACTTGTTTATTATCAATCATTTTGGGCCTTGTAGGTGTGTTTAAAGATGTAACTGTAACTGTATTAGCTCCATCTACAAAATCTGCACCTAAATCTGTATCTATTAATAGGCATCCCTCGGCTCCTTTGGGACTCCATTTACTGGCTTGAGTAGTTTTACCCGTTTTGGGTTGACCGATAAAATACCAGGTCAACCCATTAGGTAATTTAGTCCAGTCAGTGGATACTTTTCTAACTTGAATATCCATAACTATCCTTATCTTGTTTTTACAATGAGGTTGTCAGTTCGCATTTCTAAAGGCATTAAACCTATCCAAATATAAGCATAATATGGTCTCTCAGCAATAACATTAAAGATTTGGTCTACTCCAAATCCTCCAACAATTGATGCTGTAAAGATAGTATGCTTCATTGTACAGGGCTCTTGACTTATCTGATGAGAAGGAAGCCACGTATCTAAATAATTGTCATTTTCTTTTGTAGCAACAATTATTTCCATAGCCATAGCTCCCATTCTTAGATCAATAAAGAATTTCCTGTTACTCTGTTCTAACCACAGATTGTATGCAACAAGTCTACTCTCCATATTGTCAAGACAAGTAACCATCTTGGGCATTGTAGGACTTTTTTCATCATAATATTCATCATAGAATTTTACTTCGTCTGGATTTACTGCATACATTTTAGAAACATTTTCTGCTACTTCAGCTTTAGGTTTACCTAATGCTCCTTGAGGATACATTGTAGTACTCAAGTTATGTTCTTCTAATATATCATGATCCCATCCTGTAATCTTTTTGAATCCCATTATCGAAAGTAGAGGTACCAGCTGTGAGCCGATACCTCCCAATCCCAATATACCAATATGATTTAACTTAGCTTGAGGTATTAAATCCTTATTTCTTAAGAATCTGTTAGTAGTCATAATTACCTCCATAATTATATCCAAAATTATCTGTTTCTAAATTCCAATTCATTAAAATTGATATTTGAGTAGAAGACAATTTCACTAATTCTAGCTGTCTTTCACATTCAATGTCACTCATTTCAGCTGCATCCCATTTATTAAGAATGAATTCTGTCTTTTTTTTCTGAGTTGCAGAAAGTTTAGACAATAATTCGTCTCTTTTTTTAAAGAAAGCTATTGGGCTATTACTCAAAGTATCAATAGGAACAGATTTCTCTGGAGTTTTATTCCATTCATTCTTTACACCATTTAATAAACTTGTCTGTTGTCCGTAAACTGGAACAGGTTTATTCTTTTCGATAAAATCAGCTTCAGATACCCATTCATTAAGAGGTTTGAGTCCAGGTATCAATATATTAATATCTGATTCATCCGCCTCAAAACAATGTCGTACTTTATACTGATCCTTATAACCAAACCCAAAAGCATACAAAGCTTTGCCAGCAGAAGCAACCACCAGACTGCCGTAGAAACCTTCTTCTGGTGCCATATCTTGGATTGTATTTGTGTCTGTTGTAGACAAAAATGCTCCCATAGTATTATGACTATGGATTAATCCTATATAGGCTTTCTTTAAGCTTGGCATTAAAGCATAGGTTTCTTTCAGAATTGTAGCTAAATCCTTAGCTTCCCACTCAGTAGCAGCGTGACTGCCTAGGTTTAAAGGGTGGAAATGAACGATTTTCCATTCATTAGGAAAACCATCTTTATCTGTTTTTACTCTATACCATGCAGGGCCAGACCACTCTAAGTTCTTAAATCTATTTAAAAGATAAGTGTACTTGTTGTGTATCTTCGTTGGTATGTTCAGTTTTATGTCCATATTTCTTTAGACTCCTTATTATTTTATCGTATTCATTGATTAACGTCTCTGTTTCTGCAGTCACTGACTGCCTTTTTATAACTTCATATGCATTGATTAAAGATTCTACACTATTAATCTTGCCAAATTTATTTATAATACTAAGTGTATTATAAAACTCATTATTTGCACGATAATATGACATGCGTCTCCAAAATAAACCTGTACCTATTAGATAATTATCTTGATCCTCTTCATTATCTATCGAATACTTAAAATATGAAGATATCTTATTTTCAATACATTTATAAATAAATTCTTTATTTAAAGATTTACCATAAAAAGCTATAAGCATTCTTTTTATTCTCTTACATCTAGAGTTATAAAGATGATTTAGATAGTACTTTTTCTTATATTCTTCAGAATTAGGTGTATTCTGCATTGCATCTTCTATATCTATTGAAGTTTCAGTTACTCTATGCTTATATGATCCAGTATTAGTCATTTTATCGTAGAATAATTGCTTTCTTGTCTGTAAAGGAGCTAAATATGTACAATATATATCTATTGCATAATCAGCATCATTTAACAAACTCTTTATCATTTCATTACTATTTATCCAATAATAAAAATCGCTAAGTACTGTAGATAATGCAAACAAAATAGATTTATTTACATCATGTCCTTCTATCTCTGACAGTCTTTGATCAACACCAGACATTATTTCTCTTGTTGTAAAATAAGTCATAGTACCATCTTCGCTTGCATTTGGAACAACAAACATAGTATTAGCACTGACCCATGGTAAGATAGAAAATTCAGATTGAGAGTACTTTCTTCTATTATCCTTTCTTTTATTAACCTCTGTTGTATGTGCTTGAAAATATAAATATTGTTTATTATCAAACTCTTTCTTTATCTTTTCAGATAAATGAGGCTTAATATGATCTATTCTTTTAAATATTTCTGCTAAACAATAAATATCATTAGGAACTGATCCAGTATTTATTTTACATAGATTATTCTTTATGAAATTTTTAAATTCATCAAATTTATCTATTGATTTTTTATAAGTAACAGATTGTATTACAGATGACAAGAATTCTTTAGTAATATTCTCTGATCCTTCTAATCCATTGGTTACTTTATCTATTATTACACAACGATTTAAATTCCAAAATGGTGAACGAGAGTTCCAAGTATTTAAGAACGAATGTAATGTCTTTAAATACATAATTGGGTTGCCCTCGGATTTCCATTTACTAAGGTCTCTATCATATCCACCTAAACAAGGCTCTGATCCAGAAATATGTGGATGCCAAGCAGGTGTCTCTGCACAAAACTCGAAATGGTTAGACCCTTTATCATTGTATATAGAATTATATAATTTAACATTCCTATTTTTTTCTATACGTGCGTATATTCTGTCAAGATAATGAATTCTTCTACCTCTTAATCTTGGTATACCCATATTAAACACGAGAGCAATATCATCTTTGCCCCATACATCATGAACATATCCATCTACAGCGACTAATCCAAATACTTCATCTGGATTTAATGTCATATTTTTAAGAGTTTTCCAATATTTATTATCCATATTCTCCATTCTAAAAACTTTCATAAAAGTTCTTTTTAATCTACTATCGAAAGATTTAACTCTTGATTTAAAAGGTAATCCAGATATAGATGTGATCTCTCCCATTTTAATTGGGAAGGTTTTTTCAATATTATTAATCATGACAACTCCTCATATTGTTTGATTTACTTGGTTTAGTTAAAGTAGGAAAAGCTGGTAAGCTTTGATCTTTCTGGGATATTGACCATTAAATAGTAACAACACTATTCACTTCCCCTATCTCGGGCATGCAGACGGTAGTCTACTTACCTGATGCTACTTTGCTCTTTTGGAAAGAGACAAAATTTCCATCAGCAAGCGTGTGAGTGGCATTAGCCTCACTACTTTCTACATGTATTTGAACTCCCTGAAGAGAAAGATCAAGCTGTGTAGCAAGATCGGCAGGAGTACTGCCTTCCATTTCTCTAGGCATTCCACCATTGTGGAATGATACGACTGTTACATTAGCCATATTATCCTCCGTACGGTTAGGCGTTAAACAGATTTATTTTTTTTTAGGTCTTCCACGCTTTTTAGCTACTGGCATCTGTCTTGACCAGTAGTAAACTTGACCCTTAACTTTGTATAACTGATTCCGTAGTTTTTTTAATGGAAAATAATAATATACTCCTGTAATTACTACACCTCCAGAAAATCCTACAAAAAGCATTAAATACTCAAATAGACTCATTCGTTTATCTCCTTTTTTTTACTTTTTTCATTGCTTCATTGTGTAATATTAAAGTTTTTTCTATCTCTTTATTTACACCTTTACAATAATTGCTGCCAGTTTTAGTTATACTCTTTGCTAACTTTAGAAGATTAACTAAATGACCGACGGTTTTTGTTTGTAATATACTTGTATCAAGCATATCTTACTCCTTCTCCCTTTTCCTTAAGGGTGCTTCTATCGATTTTATCAATTTCATTATTCGTTCTTTAATTTTTGATTCATCTAACCCTGGCAATGATTTAATTAACTTACCATTATGATAAAAATTCCAGAATCTTGAATTACCAAATTTATCGATATAATTATAACGAGATTTATTCCCATCTATACTAACTACAACAGTATATTTATTATTTATTGTACAAAGATACCTAGCAGTTACCAGTTTTATATTAATTGACATACTCATAGTTTCTTTTTACTCCTCTCTGTTCCTAAAAATAATTTTCTTCTAAAATATCTTGAAATTTATTAAAGAAATCTAATCCTTTATTTATCAAGTCTTCATCTGTAATAATAAGACCTTTTCCATCTAAAACTTTTAATATTTTCCATATTTCAATTTGAAATGTTCTTATTTTTCCTTCCTTTAATTTAATTATATCTTCGTGTTGTTTTTCTATAATCTTATTTAATCTTAGAATTTCTTTGTCTTTTCCATAAAATTCTTTAAACCATCGATTAATACGATTACGTTCTTTTCTGTTTTTATGAGAACAATAAGACTGTGTAACATATATTATCTCTTTATTATTAGAGTCTTTAATAGATATAACATTTTTACTAATTTTTTTAATTGTCATTTGTTTTCCTTTACTAAACTAAGAAGACAAGAATACAGTGTGAGAGTTTCTAAAACTTTGTCATCTTGCCATTGTGCATTAGTTCTGTTTGGCTGAATTTCGGCACAAAGAATCCGCTTATCAGTGACTGTATCCTATGTCTTATTATTTCTGCGAAGAAGTGGTGCCAACCTTTAGCCTATTACTTTTATTATTAGTATCAAGCCCTCCTTCGCAACATTAAATTACCTCACTCGTCATTTTATTTTGTATGTGAGTGAGCTTTTCAATAGTATCAACACACCATTTATCTTTTATTTTATACTTAGCATCAATATTTATAAGGCTTTGTCTAAACTGTATTAAGTTGGCCTGCATTGTTCGCATGTCTGCCCTTAAAGTTTTGTTTTCATTTTGTAAGCCTTTTATATCATGAGCAGTATACTTTATTGTTGATACTGGTTTATTTGTTAAACCCCATTGGTTTCTCATCTTTCTTTGTAATTCTTCGATATCATATGCATTGTCATAATGCTTATTTATTATCCACAAACTAAAGAATACAAGAACTGTTAATAATACAATATCTACTATCATATCTGTCTCCTTCTGTTATTTTTAATAATTACATAGCCATATTTCTGAGCTACATAATTAATGTGTTGTGATGTTGTCTTAGAATACCAACCATTAGGCTTTATTACCTTTTCTCTATGGTCTATGTCTGCGACATGTGTATTATAAGAATAGATTTTAGTCCCATGAACAAATTCATCATGGACTCTAAGATTCATTTTGTATTTATCTAATGTAACCATTTTATCCTCCCTTGAATAAATGAATTAGGTATTGATTGTACTGTCAGACCAACCAATTTATATAGTTTTCATATACAGTTCCTACACCTAATTATAATAATATAATGAGGAGAACCTTTGCTCGAGTTGCAGTGCTTTCTGCTGGATATCCTTTAGTTCTCTTAACGATGGTTGGGTTTTTATAGCCGTCGAAACTCCTCATTTCGGTATCTCAGTAGGTGCAAGCTTACCAGGAAGTTCTCCCCTTCCCTCGCTAACCGTTCCTTGATTATCTTGTTGGATAATAATCTGAGATTATACCGCATTTCTACTCCTCATTAATGTTTTAGGCAGTTTTGGTGATGCCCAGCACCTTAATGAGTAGGTTATAACTCTTCCAATACAGCTATTAATATGTATGGGATACTCATAATATTTTGGCACTCAAGTTCGTTTCCGCAGAGACGTCAGTCGAATATGCTTACTACATACACTATTATAAAGGCTACTTGATAGTAATCTACTCAGTGATTAACTGAACTATCTTTCTACCTTTATAATAACTTATAGACTGATATTAGTCTGAGTGCCAATAATCTTTGAGCAGTTTAATATCTTGCTCAGGATTTATATACTATGATTCATCAGTTTATCTTCACTGTATTTATACCTAATATCTCTAACCCAGGTATTTCATCTAACTGAGTTGGACTAAGTGTATCCGTACCAAACTTGTTGTGTGCTTTGAGCACTTTCAACGCTTGCTTTGTCTGGCTTGGAGGCACTTCTCTGCTTCGTGTGGGGTTTGTATGATGCTTACGATAACCTATTCTTTTTACATTAAGTGATCTTCTCATCGTTGTCTTTCTTCATCATCATAGAATGATGCTTTATAACAATGGCTACATTGATTAAGCATATAATCATACCAATGTGTAATATATATTCAAAATACATGTGTATGCATACTACCTTATCTTACGATGCACGGTTACAGAACTAAAGGCTTGTTTGCCTTTTCTGTTCTTTATGCCCTTTAAAGGCGTCTGGATAATAACCATTTCCATCTTTATACCTCTACTAATTACTTTTTCTATCCTTTTATCCATAGCTTAATTACCTCTTATCTATTGGATTATATGCCTGTACTAGCCTATGCGTTACTATTATAACGCCCTGACTCTATATACAGACAATAAAAAAGATATACACACATCCGTAGCTTGCGAGGCTCGTATGTATATCTTGCAGGTGCTACTATAGCCTACATCAGAAACTGATGGAGTCCCTGAGGACGATAGGCTTATAGTAGGCGATTGACGCAGGTGGTAACTCATCAGTACCTTCGTACTGTGTGGGTTCGCCACTTAAGCGGTAATCGACACCTTCAGCAGAGTTGAGAGGTTGCTCAAGCTTCTGTGAAGCTTTGGCAATCTTAGCAACACTCTTAGCCGTGATAACGGGTGGGAATGTGCGGTCAACTTGCAGTGTGCGTACTTTGAAGTTCTGTGTATACAGAATCTTGCCAGTGCGGTCACGCTCTGGTTCGAAGTCGCCACGGAAGGTGGTACCTGATGCAGTATTGCTGAATGTAGCATCGTCTACGATGTTATCTTCAGTCTTTATTGCGTCAGCCATATGGTTTACCTTATGGTTAAGTGAGAAAGATATCATAGATACTATGATACTGCAAGCTAAACTACTTGCAGTAGTTAGAAGGGGGCTATCTTGCAAGCCAACGAGAGTTTCAACGGGGACGGCAACCCACCCCGTGAAATTCGAGGGGGTGTAGCAACCTGTATATCTCGTAATCCCAATCTAAATTAATTTTTGGGAAACCGAGCTAGTAGGATTCCCTACTCTATTCTAAAATATATTTTTTAAAAAAATCCAGGGTTTCCCTATATCGTTGATATTGTTAATCTTAACGAAGAAGGATAAAGTAAGCCTTGACTATTGCATATAGTGTATATTATTATATAAATTATAGGTAAAAATAAACGACTTCCTTCTTAAGATAAGATTTTGGATTCTAATTATGCAGACATCACAGGGTTACAGGCCTCAGAAACGGGGTAAAAAGACTACTCAAGGGAGTAGTAAACTAACAAAATACAGTCACAAAGGCTCTAAAAGGCGTTATACTAAGAGATACAGGGGTCAGGGGAAATAGGAGAAAATCATTGTCTAGTTTCAATATTAATGACTATATTAGGAGTAATGAATCATTGGATTACCAGAAGATTTATAGAGATATGGAAGAAATGACGGGCTTCATGGCTCAGACAAGAAGAGAAGATCATTACCACAGAGTCGTCGGACTCTTCGAGAGTCTTAATAATGGCGAAATCTCGCACAATGCGAGCGTTAATGCTGAGATCGATGAAGTACCGTTTTAGAGGGGCCCCTCTTATTTTTCCTAATGTTGAGTGGGTTATGAATAACACTAGGGATGCAAGGCTAAAGTTGTATGATGGAAGTATACATGGAATACGGTGCGATTGGAATAATTGTATCATTGTTTGTAATGATGATAATGAATCTGATCAAGAGCCAGAGGGTACAAAATGATGATTTAGATGATATGAGAGTGCAT
>Ga0209349_1000175_pt1 | contig 35257 bp, 39 predicted proteins | sample ETNvirnome_2_130_FD_184067 | JGI IMG/M metagenome (GOLD analysis project Ga0209349, IMG submission 184067) | Marine viral communities from the Pacific Ocean - ETNP_2_130 (SPAdes) (version 2) | ecosystem: Environmental > Aquatic > Marine > Oceanic | place: Pacific Ocean | collected 2013-06-22
AGCAACCCCCTGGGCTCCCTGGGCTCCGGTGGCCCCGGTGGCCCCAGCAACCCCCTGGGCTCCCTGGGCTCCGGTGGCCCCGGTGGCCCCAGCAACCCCCTGGGCTCCCTGGGCCCCGGTGGCCCCGGTGGCCCCGGTGGCTCCGGCAGCTCCAGCGGCCCCGGTGGCCCCGGTGGCTCCGGTGGCTCCGGCAGCTCCAGCGGCTCCGGTGGCTCCGGCAGCTCCAGCGGCTCCGGTGGCCCCGGTGGCTCCGGTGGCTCCGGCAGCTCCAGCGGCTCCGGTGGCTCCTGCAGCTCCAGCAACCCCCTGGGCTCCCTGGGCCCCGGTGGCTCCGGTGGCTCCGGCAGCTCCAGTGGCTCCGGTGGCCCCAGTGGCTCCAGCAGTACCAGTGGCTCCGGTGGCCCCAGTGGCACCAGCAGTACCAGTGGCTCCTACTGCTCCGGTGGCCCCTACTGCTCCAGTGGCTCCAGCAACCCCCTGGGTTCCTGTAGCTCCTGTAGCCCCGACAGAACCCGTGGCTCCTGTAGCCCCAACTGCTCCTGTTGCGCCAGTAGTGCCTTGAATGCCTTGAATGCCTTGAGTGCCTTGAGTGCCAGTTGCTCCTGTTGCCCCGGTGGTTCCGGTGGTTGCAGTGGCAGTAGTGTTGTCGGAGGCCGTAGCAGTTGTGCCAGCAGTTGTGTTATTGGTGGCAGTAGTGTTGGAATCTCCCCCAATCCCGGTTAATACAACGCTGCCATTGATTGTCCCAACCGTGGCAACGTCTTGGCCGCTGGCATTTACAACGTGTTCTGCAACAACCTGTCCAGAGCCGTCCAAAACAGAACGAACTGTATAAATACCGCCATTTACAAGATCAACATCGCTGGTATCTCCAGCGGGGTAGGTATTGCCCGCTGCATCGACAAACACATTGTTTGCGCTGTCGTACATAAAAGATTCGTTTGCATCTACCCCTCCCCCAACATTTGCAGAAGATGAAGAGGCAGTCGTGTCAACGGCAGTTGTACCGGCAGCAGTTGTACCAGCAGTTGCTGTGTCAACAGCAGTTGTGCCAGCAGTTGTACCGGCAGCAGTTGTGCCGGCAGTTGCTGTGTCAGCAGCAGATGCGCCACTATCGCTGCTACTACTACTACCACCACCCAAAACCGCGCCTATAACTGCGGCGGCGGCAGCAGCGGCGCCAGCAGAACCACCGCCGGAGGTATCCCCGCCCCCTGTTAAATCCACGTTCCTGGCAATCATTCCGTGAGTGTCAGAATTGCTGTAATAATCATAGGTGGCCGTATCAATCGGAAGCCCCGTTGCTCCCTGGGTAATGCCGTAAGCCGCCAATATTCCCAGAACAGCAGAGTTTTTCTGCTCGTCTGATAGTTCGGGGTTGTCTTGCAGCCAAGTGTCCTTTGCCTCAAAAGCTGCATCTCTTGTCGCCTTGGCAATCTGTGTGTTGGTGAGGCCAGAACCAGAAAGAACATCAGCGGCGGTGGCTGCGGAATTAGCCGCCAGAACATTTTCTCCAGCATTGGAAAACACAGAATCAACCGAGTTGCGCCAACCCAGTGTATTGTTGAAGGAATCCCAATCAAAAGGGCCGTATCCCCCTTTTCCCCATACATCTACAAGCTCTGGGATTTCTGTGTCCATTATTTACCTACGCCCTTCACTCTTTCAAATGTGCGGGCCGTTGTCAGACCCAAAAGCCCAAGCAATACCGGCATCATGACTGCCGAGTCTGTTTGGGGTATAACAACCCCAAGCGGAGCAGCAAGTGGCGAAACCAGAAAATTGATGGTAAACCCACTGACACATACCCAAGCTGTCGCAGGTCGCCAGGATGATTGAAACCAATTTCCCCTGGCATCTGCCTTGTTGATTTCGAGCTGCGCCAACATGATCTGTTGGTGATGCTTTTGAGACATGGTGGCAATTTCATGTGCCAGCCTCTCCTTGACATCTTTATCGACAACAACCTTATCGAGAATTGTTGATACAGGTCCGATCAGCGAGTCAATCAGCGATAGCATTTTTTCGCCCTATCAAACCACCCAGACAATAAGCCCAATGACCACAACGACAATAATCGCTCCCAGCGTTGAATGCTTGGTCGTTTGTACAGCCCGCCAAACTGGGCCACCAATTTTTGCCAGAATCTTTTTAATGAAGTTCATGTTTATGGCCGATCCGTAAAATTAAAGTAGGCCCCTGCGAGTAATGCCCCCAAGAATATCGTGGTAATCGCCTGGACAATTGTTCTTTGAAATGTCTTTTTTGCTGCCCTGTAACTGTCAAGCAAGTTTCTTAATTCCCTAACGTCATTGGTTGCGCCATCATCCGATAGCCCGGCTTCACGGAGTGCCTTTTTTGCACCAGCCTCCGCTGCCCGTTCCACCATTGCTTCCATCTCTGCTTCAGTCATTATTCAGCTTGAAGCGCGTCTATTTGGGCTTGAAGTCGAGCTATTTCTGCAGCTTTAGGATCAACCCAGCCATCTACTTCTGTCCAGTCTGTGCCGTCAAAAGTATAGCGGTTGCCTTGCCAATCCCCAGGAGCCGTTACCCCTTCATGGACAGTTGCATTTGACGAGTCCAAATCACTAATATCCAAATCACCTACTCCACCGGTATCCCCACGCACTGTGGCATTGGGGGTGGCCGCTAAATCTACCGTTGCATCATTGTGAAATACAAACACAGATACATTATCTAATTTTCGTGTAATCGTTTTGCTCATGTTTTCTATCCTTTAACTATAGCCCTTAATTAGTAGCCCCTGATTAGTAGCTCTGTCGCACTAACTGCAATGCCCATTTTCTGATAGCCCGTATCTGATGCACTAAGTTTGCCATCAAAAGTCGCCCAGTAGTCAGCACCTACTGTAAGACCGGATTGGCTTGCGTTAATACCGCCGATTATTGTTATATCAATGGGGTTCGTGTCTGTACCAGCCTCGGCAGCGATACCCACCTCATCATTTACATCTGTGCTTATGCCTTGATTAAATATTATCGATGTTCCGTAATTACTATTTCCTCCATTTCGATAACCAACAGCTATTCTAGCTGCAGACGAGTCGTAAGCCGCACAAATATAATCTGTTGTCGCAGATTCAAAAGCAAGAGGAGTGCCAAAAGTAATGCCCGTACCACTTACAGTCCCGACTACGCTTGCGCCGCTGCTTGCTCCATCTTCTTGATAAAATATAGCCCATTTACTTGATGCCGCATGGTAAACAAGAGCAATATAATTTGTGTCTCCAGACTCAAAAACAGCTGCTGTTCCAAACGATATTGACGTACCACTTACCGTTCCTACTATGCCTGTACCGGCTCCTGAATTACCCCCATCGCTATAAGCAATCACCATTTTATTTTCGTCTGGGTCGTAAGCGATAGTTGGGTCGCTCGAATTAGCAGACTCAAAAACAACTGCTGTTCCAAAGGAGATAGATGTTCCACTTACAGTCCCGACTATTGCTGTGCCGTAATTTGTGCCATCCACATCTTTATAGACAATAACAGTCTTATCTTCATCTGGGTCGTAAGCACAGAATGAGTCATTCGTAATCTCAGTGTTAAACACAACAGAAGTACCATAAGTTATTGTTGTGCCGCTTACTGTTGCAATAATGGCAGTTCCGTACTGTGAGTTATTATAATCTTTATAACTAATAACATGCTTGTTGGCTGTTGTGTCATAGCAGCTTCCAATGTCATAGACATCATTAGTAGTAAATTGGACAGGAGTACCAAAACTTATTGTATCGCCGCTAATAGTTCCAACTATTGAATATCCACTTCCGCCCCCTGAATACCACCTATAAGCTATAAGGATGTTCCCTTCATCTGGGTTATAAGCAGTAGTGGTGTAGCCACAGTAACCAGCAGTATGGAAAGCAACTGGAGTCCCGAAAGTAATAGAATTATCACCCGCTGTTACTGTTCCTACAACGGCTTGAGTGTCTCCCGAATCGGTAGCGTAGTAAAAAATAACAACCCTATTAGCAACGGGGTCATAACAAGCTGACTTTGCTAACATCAAATACGCATTAGTTGCATCAAAAACAGCGGATGAGCCAAATTCAACGTCACCAAGTGATGAAGCGACAACCTGTACCGTCCCATCGGCGTTTAGCGTGACAATATCTCCATTGGGAATAGTCCCTGAAGCTGTGAATTCGCGTACTCCCCCTGACGGGGCGGGGGCAGTTGATTGCCAAGTAGAACCGTTAGAGGTTAATACATTCCCTGATGTGCTAGGTGCTACCACCTGAACTGCTGATGTGCCATTACCCAAAACTACGTTATTCGCTGTGAGGGATGTCGCGCCAGTTCCTCCGTTAGCTACGGGGAGAGTTCCTGTAACACCCGTGGTTAAAGGAAGTCCAGTTGCATTCGTCATTACACCGGATGCTGGCGTTCCTAAAGCTGGAGTAACCAGGGTCGGACTCGTACCAAATACTGCTGCCCCTGAACCAGTTTCGTTGGTTAAGGCTGTTGCTAGTTGTGCAGAAGTAAACGAGCCTAATACAGCCGCATTACCTGTAGAAGTTATATGCCCTGTTAAGTTTGCGTTAGTAGTAACAGTTCCCGCAGTCAAGCCTGATGCTGTTCCGGTTAGATTAGTGGCTACACCTGATGCTGGTGTACCCAGAGCAGGAGTAACAAACGTGGGACTTGTACCAAATACTAATGCTCCTGACCCCGTTTCATCCGTTACCGCTGAAGCAAGGTTGGCTGAAGAGGGTGTCCCTAGAAACGTAGCGACATTAGTTGCAAGCCCTGATACTCCCGTGGAAATTGGAAGTCCTGTCGCATTTGTTAATGTACCGCCTGATGGCGTACCTAGAGCGCCGTCCAACACGACAGGTGCGCCAGCAGAACCTACGTTGACTGCCAGGGCTGTCAATACGCCAGTACCAGCGCCAGTAATGTTACCTACTGCAACTGATCCGGCAGAACCAGATGCGTTTCCTGTCAACGCGCCTACAAATGTAGTAGTTGCGAGAGAATTAGTGTTTGAGTTAAAAGTCAGCCCAGCATTAGATTTAGGCCCAAGATCGCCTGTTGCTGCGGTGACGAATGTGGGAAAGCAAGTGGTGTCAGTGGCTTCGTTAGCTACTGTTATCTGACTAGCTGCCCCAGAAGCCGAAACAACCGCAGTACCATCCTGCTTATTAACTGATACTCGGATAACGTCATCATCATCCTTAACCACATAAAGCCTATCACCAGCGGCACAGGTATAACTTACTCCCCCAACAATATTCATTGTTGTGGCGTGAAAAGTTAAAGGCCAAGCAGCAGCGGCTATAAGTACCATCTGCTGCCCTTTGGTCATTGTGAAACTTGTCGTGGTAGTAGTTCCGGTAATGACTACTACATTTCCAGTGGCAGCGGTAAGATCAACAGCCGTTGCTGAAGCTATATCAGCGCCAGCGGCTTGGGTTTGTAAAGCGGTAAAAGTATTAGCACCTAGAATGGCCGCTGTTCCTACTACACCTGCCGCAGGAAGCCCAGTTAGGTTGGTTGCTGTACCGGATGCCGGAGTTCCCAAAACTGGAGTAACCAGAGTTGGACTTGTAGCAAAAACTAATGAGCCTGTTCCGGTTTCATCGGTGACTGCTGTGCGTAAGTTAGCTGAACTTGGAGTAGCTAAAAATGTTCCTACGCCAGTACCGAAATCCGCAGTTGTTACAGCCAGTGAATCAATGGCTTGTTTCACTCGTAAAGGTGAAAAAATCCTGCCCGTTGTTACTGTTCCGGCTTCTGCTTCAGCCTGACTTGCTAAGTCGTAAGTAGTAGTAGTTAGCCACTGTAATGCGCCTGCCCCGTCCGTACCTAGAACCTGATTTGCAGCACCATCGCTAGTGACAAATGTTAGGCCACCAGCGGTTAAATTCGTTGTTGCTAGAGTTGTAAGGCTTGAACTGCCTGTGCCAGTAATATTGCCCGTGACATTTCCGGTAACTGCACCTGTGTGAGTTCCTGCGGAATTTCCAGTTAAATTTCCTGTAATATTTCCAGCGAAATTTGTAGTCGCAGTAACAACAGTGCCCTGTATCGCTCCGCTGGAAGTAATTGAGGAGGCGGAAACTGCGCCTGTGGTGATTGAAGAAGGCGCGGTTCCAAGCTCGATGACCGTTGCAGAATCATCCTCGGTAAAAAGCCGCTTGTCAGCGACATTAACCGCTAACTCGCCTTGAACCAAATCCGAACTGCTTGGAACAGCACTCGCTGTGCTGGAATTCTTGGTTACTATCGTTGGCATAAATCCCCCTGGTTATAAAAAAAGGGGGGTAAATGAATACCCCCCGAAACTCAAGGGAGAGTTACGAATTCACCACAAGGTTGAAGGCTGAATCAGGTCGGTATGCAACTGACCCATAAAGCACATCGCCTGTTAGTAAGTCGGCCAACCACTCCTGCTTATACTGAGTCTGAACCCTTACATCTTGCTGCATAGAAAGAACAAGGGAAGCCTCCTGCAGAAGTATAGCTGCCTTCAATTCACCGCCCGCTGAGTTCTCAGCAGCGGTTTCAGTGACAGGGCAGTTAGTGCTGACCATGATGTCGATACCATAAATGTTACCGATCTTGCCGTTATCAACACCACGACCACTAACAAAGTCGGAATTAACATAACGGTCAATTCCCATCATGGTTGATCTGGCACTTGGCGGAATTACGAAATACCGCTTGTCGAAAGGCACATCAGCGTCATCCTGCTTAACGATCAAAGCGCGGAATCCTGCGTCAGTGAGCAAATCGCTTGTTGTAACGGTATCAACGGCATAGGTGGTTAAGCCGCCGGACGCATCAACGTAGAAAGACGCTGAATTCACCCAGCTCGAACCGTCGCCATCACCCAGGTTTTTGCCTAAGTTATGCAGATTGGTATCTATGTTTTTGGAAAGTGCGTAGCCACAGTCATCGGTATAAAACTCCTGACTTGATGCTAGTTCTTGCAGTGCTGCAATATCCTCAAGAAGTCGAGAATATTCAAAGTGCTTATCAATCGTGATAGCCACAGTTGATGCAGTATCATTCTGGATGGTTACGGCTGTGCCAGCGGCTTTTGCTGTCACACTTCCTCTACTGGGAGCTGGGACATTTATGGTGTCGCCCTTCTTGCCCGTCATTGGAATTTGCTTAACAATGCCAGCCATAACGATACGGGATTTGAATGCTGCCCGTACCTGATCGGACCAAAGTTCTGGAATGAAATTGGCCTGAGTTGTTACATTACTACTACCGCCCTGGGCGGGATATACGGATGTTGCCATGATGAATCACCTTAAAATAAGAAAATAAATTAAGTGACCCGACCCTCTCGATACATCTTCTCAATCTGAGGATATAAGCGCCGATAGCGTTCCGGGTCATTCATTTTAAGATTCACTATGTCATCACGCGAAATGGTCTTGCCTGCGGAGGTTTCTGAAGAACCCTGAGCGTTACCCGTTGCTGCTTTTTTTGCCTGGGCTTTGCGGTCCTGGTTTTTCAATGCCTCAACCTCGGGCGGTGGCTGGTTTGTTGCCTTAAATCCAGACAAAAGTTCATCCACTATCCCAACATCCATCGACTTCATGCCGGTGGTATAACTCGCGGTGCGACTTGGCGACTGCGCTATATAGGTCTTGAAGTCATCGGAATTAAGCAAAGCAGAAGCATCGGGATGTCTGGATTCGATGTCGCGGGCTGCTGTTTCAGCCCTCATTCGCGCCAGTTCTTCCGCTTGCTGCTTCAATACCGGATGATCCTCAATGCTCTGCTTGATAGCACTGGCCGGGTCACCGAAATAGTCAATCTCTTTGGCTTTGGGTTGTTCAACTTGCAGTTGGCTGTCAACGTAACTTCTGGTACCTTTCATTGCTTCAATTTCGCGTCTTACATCAGCGACTTCATTAGATTGCCGACCAATCATAGACTTCTGATCGTCTAGCATTTTTTCCAAATCATCGCGTGACTTTGACGCATAAGCACTTGCTGGTACTTCCGTTTCCTCAGTCTTTTCGCCAGATTCCTCTGGTTCAAGAATTGCAATAGGATCGTCAACAGGCTGCTCGGCTGCTTCTGCCTTTGCCATATTTTCTCCTGATTAAGTTATCCATAATGGGCTTAAAATTTAACCCGCAGGACCGTGGAGTTCGGTTTCCCTGCGCTCTGCCTTTATTTTCTTCTGCCGATCTCTTGCCCATTTCATCGTAGCTCCTGGGAAGTCGCCACTGATTACTTCGAGCATTGGACCCGCGTAAGAAAGCACCCGAGTTGAGGATTGCCGGCAGTCAGGGCAATCAATTTGTCTCACGGAAGTTTCTACAAGTTTTTCACTACGATGTCCGTCTGGGCATCTGAACTCAAAGATCATTCTGCTCATACAAAGTTTCAACTTGGTCCCGCAGTGTCAGGATTGAGGCGATGACATCCAACTGGCCCTTTCGGAACCGCAAGTCATCGTTATCTTTCGTCCATTCCACTGAATTAATGTTGGCTCGATTTCCCTCATAGTCTTTGAGAAGGATTTTCCAGCCATCTGTCGCCATCATTTCAAACATTGCTTCGCAATATTCTTCATCTTCTTTTGACAGACTCATTTTTTTTTACCGTAACACCGAAATTAATTAACGTAAAGTGTCGTAATTAAGCTAATTTAACGGGCCGCACTAATCTTGGCCTCTTCCACACTTACCTTTTTCTCTTTGATGGCCGTTTCAGCGATTTTCAATTTGAGCTTGTCATCCTTGTCAAGATCACCCTCTGAGCGAGTAAGGTCAGCAATAGCCTCAATTCGGTCACTTTCCAGCTTAATCGGAACGGCAATAGTCTCAGCCTCGATTTTCTTGGCCCTGGAATTCGATTCGTTTGCCTGACCAACCAACGCGGCAGTTTGCCCCTGGGTGAATTCAAGCTGAGCCTTGGCAGAAACTTGTGCCATCTCCTGCTGCTGTGGATCAGGCTGCATGGACTGGTCGATCATTGCGTCAAGCTCTTCACGGTTTGACAGGGCCATGTTGTCAACGATGGATTTAATCAGCGCGGGGTAGAGCGGGTTGTCCTGCGGCATGGTCTGTAATAACTGAACCAGTTGCGTGACCTCATATTCTCTTTGAAGAATCCCAAGACTAGAAGTCACGGTAAAAACGAAATCCTCTACCGGATAATTCTCAGGATCAAACTGCATATACCGACAAGCTGCCATTTTTACGAATGGGATCAAAAAGCTCTGTTGAAAGTTCACCAGGGTGCGTTTTTGGCGCTTTATGATGGCAGATAGCCCCATCGAGAGGGTAGAGGCAGCCGTGTCGTTAAGATTCCCTGGTATAGCCGAATCGACGGCACCAGTGGCCTGTTGAACCATCTGCTGCAATGATTGTGCCTGCGCAAAAGTGATCTGAGACACCTGGCCGAAGTTAAAGGGCTGTAAAACCTCCGCAGGGTTGCCATTTGTGAGCAAAATCTTCCCAGGTCTGACCTCTGGTTGAGAGCCCCTGGGGATTCTGGTCGAATCCATCGCCATCATGGGCGAATTTGTTAGGGCCAACGCATCAATTCTGGCCCTAAGCTCAGTATCCAGGGCCTTTTGGGAGTGATATGCCTTTTCTGTTACTCCTCTACCCCAAAACCTTGACGGAACAACGTCCCAGGGGAAGGCTATAACAGGTCTATCCTGCATCATATAGGGGTTTTCTATGGCCTTTAGCACGGTTGCGCCGTTAGCTATGACGATACAAGCCTCAACGTAATGAGGGCCACCGTCTGAATCAAAATCAGCCGCCAATAGCAAATCATCCTCTTCCTGCCCTGCCTCTGCCTCTTCCTCAAGCTCCGAAATTATCTCTTCAAATTCATCAGCAGGATTTTCCAGCTTAAATCTGTCAAGCAGGGCCCTCGGAACCAGCCCATAATATTTAGTCAGCCTCACAACGTGGTCCGGCTGATCAACCAGGGTGGGGTCAGGTTCAAGAATGTCGGTACTGGTTGTACCAGAGGTTTCGATGGTAACGTCCTTATAAACACCAGCTTCCTGCAACAACTTAATCGAGTGCGGCGAGACATCCTCATCAATTGCAACGCCCAGGCTTGATTCAATATCGGTAGCTTCTGGCTGAATGAGAAAATTCTGTGGCAACACGGCCTTTAATTTAACAACAGCCCTCTCCTCTTCCTCAGTCCCTTGAGCCGCCATCCCCCCCATTGCTCGGGTTGCTGGCTTGATTTCATTTTGAAGATCAATAACCACCTCTGCAATGCCCGTCCCAAAAACCGCAGCATTAAGCAAAACCTCGCCTATGTCTTGCCTGATCTTTTGCTTTTGAAAATCCTCGGTGAGCTTATCCCGCAAATACTTGATTTTCATTTTTGCTATTTTTTTCTGCTGCATCTCAGCCTGGAGCATCGCCGCCTGCTCTTCAGTCATGTTTTCAGGGGGATTCGGAATTTCAATATCATCCCGAATATCAAAAAACCGACCACGACCAAAGGTGGCTTCTTCAATTTCTGCAACACTTGATTCAATGGCCTGAGAGGTCGCAGGCGAGATTATCTTGCTCCTCTCACTAGCCCTGGTTTTGTCGTTGGGATCGTAAATACCACGCCATATCCGGTAATATTCCTTGAAGGTCTTTTCGTAGTTCTGCTCATAATGATTACGCCACTCGCTTACCTGCGTCATCACCCAGGAACTTAATCCAGCATCCTCGAAAAGCCGCACCTCTACTTCATCATTTTTCGCCATATCAATATCCCGCCACCGAATCTATGAATTCGTGATTATCCTGCTCAAAATCCTGCGCATAAGGCACCGTCGCCATCTGGTCGATATAAGCCAACGCATCCACCGTGTCGTCGTGCGTCAGCGGATCGGGGAATTGATAAAGCTCATCAAGGAACATTTCATTCCACGACCCCCTGTTTAACTTGATAATTCCGTTTTCAAACCGCCCTTGTAAGGCCCACATCACCCGATCTGTTTTGTTCTTATTCCCGTGGGTTAATTCCTCAACCCTGAAATAACGGGCATTCTGCCGCATTAAATCTAGCAGGGGCGACATCACCGCCTGCTTAGCAATACCCCTCTCAATGCCCACCGAGATCGGCTCATAATCCCTCACCGCCTGAAATATCTTCATGGCCGTTTCGTTAAGATCCCAACGACCCGCAATTATGTCCTTGACCCACCAACCTTCTTCGTTGACCTTAACGATTGCGATAGCCGTATTGTCTAAGTTTGATTTCTTTCTTCTTCTGGGGCTTTGGCTAACGTCTGCGAATCCAGCCAGGTCAATGCTGATGTAGTAATCGCCAGCGGTCGGCTCTTTTCCCTCGAACCGAACCCAATCTTCCTTAAACATTTCCGACCCACGCGCCTCAAAACTTGCCATATATTCCTGGCGAAACCCAAAACTCGACATCTCTTTTTTTGCTGCATCAATTTCCGTCTTGCTCAATACTGTGTTGTCGTAACTGGTGAAGTGAAAAGCCTCATGATCCTCTGCGTCCATTGCTTTTTTGTATAATTCATAAAAATGATTTCGCCCTGTTGGCGTTCCTATGAATAACGCTGATGAGGTGGGTGCCAAATCAGTAAGGGCGGGCCGCAGGACAAGCTCCCATACCGCCTCGCGCATATCTGCATACTCATCAACAGCAACGAAAGCTATCTTTGCTCCTCGAAGCGTCTCTGGCCTGTCCGACCCCTTCAGGCTGATCTGGGTCCCGTTAACCAACTTGATCTGCATATTGTTGATATGCGCCGACTGAATGACAGACTGCCCCAAATCCATCAGGGTATTCCACATGATGTCCCTGGCTTGGCCCTGGGTCGGAGCCACATAAAAAATCTCACCATCTGTTGTCTGTAAGCCCTTGACCAACAACATATACGCAGCTAAACGTGACTTGCCCGTCCTTCTGCCGGCAGCAACAACGCGAAACCGAGCCTTGCTGTTCCAGACTTCCTGCTGCCAGGGAAGCAGTGAGACATCAAAATCCACTGTGCTTTGAACCCATCCCCGGCACTAGACCACCTCCAGAATTTCGTAAGTCTTGATCATGCCCCACGGGATGAACATCGGACTATTCACCTCCTTCCCACCCTTGTAACGGTCTGTCGCAAGCAAAACACCCTCATCATTCTCCGAAACCAAATACCCGCACGTTGAGCGACTGATGGCTTTCTGCTTTTTGGCCTGATCAACCTCCATGTCAACAGTGTCAATCCACGCATCAACCCAGTGTATTACAGCAATATCCATCCTATTTCCGGTAAACACGCGCCCCTGCGTTACATTTCGGACAAAACCTTCAACTTGTGTCCGGGTAATCACCAGTGCGTATCATTTCGGCCAGCTCATTGGCCCGGTAACCAACCTGATTAGCCCACCTCGAATCCAAAAACTCATCAGCAGCATCATCATATAGGTTGTACTTCATGGCCCGTAAAGCTCGACTGAATCCCCTCAACCGGCTCAAACCCAAATTCATGCACATGGATATCATCGCGTCCTGACGCACCTCGTCCAGATCAGAAAACCACTCAAAAACCGCAAGCTCCCGCAGACAACGAACAATGTCAGCATCGAGCAAATAATCAATTTCTTCCTCTGACAAACCAATGCCACCATCTTCGTCAATGTTCCGACCTACACCAATAGTCCATTTCCCGGCACCACACTGATATGCGAAATGCCTCTTGCCCTCATGCTGTTTCAACATCCTCTTGAGCCTGTTCAATCGTTTCCCCCGCAATGACCTGAGGTGTCTCTAAGGTATTTATATTGATCTGAATAGCACTCTTACCACCTAACTTCTCAAAACCACTGATAGGCAACATCCGATCCGATAACAACTTCCACGCAATACCCTGGTTCTTATGATCATCATCCAACGCCGCCGCAAATAACTTCTCAACCACCTTTTTTTTATTCTTGTGGCTGTACATATACTCCTGTAATTCCAACTGAGCAGCCCTCTGCCCAGGAGGGCGCCCCACACGCTTTACAGGAGCTTTTTCACCCCTCTTGGTTCTACCACCCGACTTCTCCTTTTTCGGCGCGTCAGCAGCCCATGAGTCAATCTGAGCCTGTGTTTTGCGTGAGGGCTTGGCAAGCATCTCGACACCGTAACAAAATTAATACGAAACGGCTATTTTGTGGGGGGGAGGCAACCTCCATATTCACACCGGCCCGATCCGGCCCCCGGTATCAAAACCGAGCCAGGCGGCCAAAATCTGGCGAGATACACCACATTGCTCGATCTGGCCGATTATCTCAATAACTAAGTGCCTGAAATACATAGACATTCTGTAGTTAGTTCCGGTAATACCTATTACCGGAAATAGTGGCCTGGCACTAATTGGAGCGCCTGGGCCCGGCCGATAGGCCCGGCATCGACCGGCATCGCCCCCGACGGGAAATGTGCGGAGTTGAGGCCCCTTCCCCAGGCTACAATCATTCCGCTAATTCCACTGCGCTAATACTTGACATTTATATTACTTTAGCTAATACTTTCTACGCCACACATTAGTATAATTCATTCATAACGGGGAATATCATGAAACGTAACCAATTAGAGCAGGTGATAACCGATAAGGTTATCGAACAGATGGAAACATCCGGCAGCGACTGGACGAGGCCTTTCAACTCAATAGATGGCACACCACAGAACATAATCAGCGGAAAGATATATCAGGGGGGCAACTATCTCCTGGCGATAATGTTTGCTGACTGCCACTTGCTTGGCACCTATAAGCAGTGGAAATCAATCGGCGCTAATGTAAGAAGGGGCGAGAAGGGCTTGCCCATGTTTAAGTACGGAACCTATGAAAAAGACGATCCAGGCGCCAAAGATGGCAAATCACAAGGCCAGTATTTCAATTCCTTTTGTGTATTCACTGCTAATCAAGTGGATAACTTGCCAGATTGGGTTGCTGATACTGTAGAAACCAAGCCCGATATAACAACGGCCGTCAAAAATGCCGATGATTTCGTGGGAAATACCCAAGCAATCATTAAAAACGGCCGGCCGTGTTACATCCCGTCTGAGGATGTTATCCAGATGCCTATCCGTAATGCTTTCAAAGATACTGAGAGTAGTAGTGCAACATCTCACTATTACAGTACATTATTTCATGAGTTAACCCACTGGACGGGGAATGCTCAGCGACTCGATAGAAAGGGCGGGAAGCGCTTTGGCGATCCGGCCTATGCCTTTGAGGAACTGGTAGCTGAGCTTGGTGCCGCATTCCTATGCAATCGCCTGGGGATCGACACTAGCCCGCGCGAAGATCATGCTAAATATCTAAACGCCTGGCTGGCGGCCCTTAAAAACGACCGAGCCCTCATTCTAGACGCTGCCAAGTTCGCTCAAAAGGCCGTCGATCATGTTCTGGAATTGCAACCACAGCCATTAGAGGAGGCGGCGTAAGTTGTCAAGGTATAGCACATTCTAGCGAGTGTGTTGTGCCGTGGTAATTTCGCCACGTTATAGAGGGTTAAACAATGGGAAATCGAGCAGTTATAGCATTCAAGACAACTGAGTCGTCATTAGCCGGCATTCCAGAGGATTACAGGCCATGTATCTACCTACACTGGAACGGGTCCAGAGACTCAATAGAGGCGTTCCTACAAACTGCTAAGGATCAAGGCATTAGATCGGGTGACTATGGTATAGCCCGGCTAACTCAATTGATTGCAAACTACATAGGCGGCACGTTATCAATAGGTATTACTTGTTACTGCCTAGCAGATAAGGATAACTACGATAATGGCGTTTATTGGATTGATGATAATTTTAATATAGTTGGCCGAGAATACCAGCAGCGGCCAGATACTAATGAAATAGATGTATCTCAGTTAGTCGCTACGGTTAAAGAAGCAAATTTAAACACCGGGCTATCACAATGACTAATAGCGAATTACGGAAAATCCTGGCAGAATTTGCCAGGGAAATTGCAAAACTTAAGAAACAACGGGAGCGAAGCAAATGATTAATCAAACAATTTTGAAACAGTTACATGATCTCAGTGATGGCGAAATTTACGACATAGACTATGGTGACTGGATGGTAGAACAGCCAGTTGAAACCAGAGAAACATTAGATGATTTTATGGAGTCATCAAAAAAATGGAATGAAACCGGGGTTTTATTTGCGGGGAAATATGGAGATTTCGATTTTATCGGTTGGGATTCTATCCAGGCTTTTAAGGGTCAAACTAGAAACCCACTAACGGTTATGGATTTGGGAGATTGTCGGATTACTTTCCGGAGCGATATTTACGAACATAACCCACTGGATAAGTGTCAGCCTAGTGAGAGACTTAGAAGGCTTGCTAAAATTCGTGATCGATTGGAGATAAGCTAATGCCTACACCGGACCATATAGATAATGGGGCCTGGCGCTTGCTCCATCAAAGCGATTGCCCAGAGTGCATGACCGGCACCATTCGATACCTGGAAAATGATGTCTATAAAAGGGAAATTTGCCGGGGTTGTGGATTTGAATCTACCGAACTGTTAGATGATGAGGTAAGTAGCCAATGACTGATACGAAAAGACGATACTATGCAACTTCTGCATTTCCAAAGATTTATAATGGTTGGGGAGCCAGTACAGTTGCGACAAAGTATATTTATGAGCGAATAGGTGACGCCCTTAACGCTGAATCTACTAGCCAGATGGAACAAGACCTATCTAATTTATACTCAGAACTCGCACATAACTACAAAGTAGATACGGGCAAGCTCATAGGAGATGATTAGGCCTTAGTCAGCACATTCCTGCCTGCTTCCCGTGGTTGGGTGGTATTCCGGCCACGGGACCAGCTCTTGCAATTCAAGCACCGGTAACCGTTGTAAATCTGCGTTCCGGTAAATATGTCCTGCGCTCTCTGAATGTTGACGCTGCCACATTGCGGGCAAGCTGGGATGGTGTCTTTCCTGAACACGCTCAGGTTGGTCTGTTTGTTTGAGTCCCATGCCCTGAGCTTGTAATAGACTTGCTCCTGCGTTTCTACGTCTTGAATGCAGTAAGCCTTCATCTCCGCCCAGGCTTCCTTGTTGCCCTTCTCGCACTCCGTCCAGAGTTCCATGCCAGGGAATGCTGAGTGTTTTGATTTGGGGCTAACTTTAAGGTATTCCGCAAGGAAGGATAGGCTGTTTCTGGGTAGCTTGAACTCCCTCTTCGCAATGCGGTAGGTGTCGGCGCTCTTGAATGGGCTGGGCGGGTTGATACCATGCCCCAACGCTCTAGCCGTCACCCATCCAACGTCGAAGCTCTGGGAGTTGTGACCACACACAACATCAGCCTGGTCGAACAGGCGGATTAGCTCCTTGGTAACTCGCTTGTCGTTTTTCGTCCGGGTTTCTTCGTAGATGATCTCGTCAGTTCCTAACCATTTCGCGGCGAAGCAGATGATTCTGCCGTATTCTGTGACCTGATTTTCGGCAATCCACCTGGGCTGAAGGTTCCAGACAACCGCCTTGATTGGAGAAACCTCGATGTCAAAGAACAGAACTTTCAGCTCTTTCTGGCTAATTTCCGGAATGTTCTGATCGTCGAATTCACCGATTCCGGCCTTCAGCCCCTTAGCCTGGACGAGCCTGACGGTGCGGCTTATTGATCCCGGATCGCCTGCCAGCCTTCTCGCCGTTTCGTTGACGATAGACCCAGCCTCCCCATACGCCCTATAAATTTTCGCCTGGCGTGGGGTCAGCTTCAGCTGCAGCAGTCTGGGATCGAATGGGAGGCACTGACGGACCTTCATACAACAACACCCTGCGCTGCACGGCTTTCAAAAATTGAAGTGAGCTGGATATATCGGCGAGAATCGCCGCAATATTCGAGTCGTTCTGTTTGAAATCTACCACCGACACTAGCACATTAGCTGAATTAAATCGAATTAGGTTATTTACTGGGCTACCTAAATTTTTTTTCATACAGCCGCCTCTTTCGATTCGCCAATACCTTGATTCTCTTTAAGTCTGTGTGGTTCCAGCGCTTGATTTTGTTGGTGTTTTCAATTTCCTCGACTCGGTCCAGGCCGATCCGCTTGATGAGTTCGACCCGATACGGAACCAGATTCCCAGCCAAAAAACGGTTGCACTTCTTACAACTGCTATGCACGTTCCTCCAGTGGAATCGGTGGAAGCTGCCGGAGTTGGGATTGCCCCTTGCCAGGTAGTGACTAGCGTCCCTGGACCCTCCCCTTCCGTGTTCGGTTGGTGGAGTTCCGCAGCTCACACAGGGTTTCCATTTGTCCCGAATTCTTATATAAGAATTGAACGCGATTTGGGCCTCTGCCAGACGATGTCGCAAGGTTTTTTGCTTGTCCTTCATTTCAGCCCGTTCCATCCTCCGCATTTTTTCGACCCTCTTCCTGGCTGCGTCTGTTTTTGTGTAGGCAATGCAACACTCCCAGGTGCAGAAGGCGTTAATGTTGACAATCACCACCTCATCAATTGGCAATTTTTTTTTGCAACTTTTACACCTTCTCGTTTTTCCCACCAACCGTTTCTCGCAGCTCGGCAATCTCGTCACTCAGCTCTTCAAGTTTTTTTATCAGGCCCTGGAGCTGCCCCTGGAACTCTTCCATAAACTCCACAGCCTCTTGGCCTTCAACTTCGATAAGCAATCTCATGCTGGACCCCCCGCCGACTCTGGAAATGGAATCGAAATCCCGTATTTCTCACTGAATCGCAGGTTCAAAACGTCATATACCTGGCTCACCTGATGCCGCTCCAATTTGGTTGTTGATTCGATTTCAAACATGGCCTTCATTACTGGCTTGAATAGATTTTCTTTGGTTGATTCGGTTGTCCAGGGGATCGGGAAGCTGGGCTTTAAAACTTTTCGTTGATCCAAACCCGCCGAATTCAAAGCCTCTCCCAACAGCCTGAGATAAACGTGCAAGGCTCGATTCTGTCTGGCTGTCCTGGTCCGAGCTGTTGTGCATTCCATTTCCACATAGCCAGTTTTTTCGAAAGTCTCTGTTAGCTCACGGATCGCTTCTTCGAGATGAAATTGTTTGGTTATGACTCGAAATGCGGGGCTAGAATTCAAAGTGCATCCCTCGGTCAGACCTATCACCAAGCAATTGCCTGGAGCGCGTATGCTGGAAGAGTGAGATGGTTCCCTGGTAGGCATTGAATCTGTTTTTGGCGATGATTAGACGCTGGCAGGGAGCCCTGTCGATATAAGCCTCTTCCTTCTCGCTTAGGACTGCCCCGAATTTTTCCTTGTCCTGCAACAGTTTGGCCTTCTTCTCGTCTGTGTGGCTCAACATCACCACCGCTGCGATGTCGGTTATACCCCCGCCACCACGGATTGAGTTTTTGTTGGGGATGAACTCAGGCCCGCCATTGCCTTCTGGTTTCTTCGTGTGAGTGACCAGGCAAACGTGCATATCATGTAGGTTTGCCAGACCTGACAGCGCTGAAACAAAACTCCGCTCCCGTTGGTACTGCTGCGATCCTGTGGTGTCGCCCAGGTCAACCATCATGAGTGAGTCAACTACCACAAATTTGCAGCCCATCTGGCCGAATGCTTCCACTGCTCCCAATACCCGCAGGACAGAAACATCACCGATTTGATCGTAGGCATAGATTCTGTTCGCTGAGTAGTCGAGAAACTCATTAACACATTGCTCACTGACACCACGCTCCTGAACACCAGCCGCCATTGCTGCCATCATTTTCGGGATGTAGTTCATCCTCATTTCAAATGATGCAAAGCCAACTATGAATTCTTTGCTTGCCCACAGCAGGAGTTGTAGAGCGATGGTGCTTTTTTTGTTTCCAGAGGCACCGCCAAGGATTGAGATGTATTTGAGCGGTAGGGCGATGTCACCGGCACATTTCCCCCACGGCAGCGGGATTCCTGCAAGCTGATGCCCCTCCCTCATCTCGGTGATGATGTTCGCCCGGTAGTGCGCCAGGTCATTGATGTGATCAGTTTGGCTGGAGGCCATTGCCTTCGTCAGGTCCCGATCTGTGAAATTAGCAACGTGGATGGGATTCACAAAAAGTACTCCTGACTTGAAAAGCCCGCAGGAGAGGAATGGCCGCCTTCCCTGCGGCGCTTTTCCCAAGTTCTCACCGCTGCCTTCCAATCTCGCATCTTGTTCTTCCCAACCATCCAATTTTTCGCCAAATAAAAATCGACAAAAATTTCCGGGTCGATGCCGTTCTTGCGTTCAGCGCAATATTTTTGAACCTCAGCCATTTCTGGGGGGGTGAACTTTTTAAGTTTCCCCCCTACTGTTTTATTGTTTACTTGTTTAGATGTGGTTACGAGCTGGTTGTTTGCTGGTTGTTTGCTGGTTGTTTGCTGTAGTTCAGCCCCGTAATCAGTGAGTGTCGGCTGGTTGTTTGCTGGTTGATCATTCCCCTTTTTGCTGGTTACGAGCTGGTTGTTATTTTGATGCTCGTCGTAGTTAAGCACCGTAATCAGGGAGTATCGGCTGGTTATTTGCTGGTTGATCATTCCCTCTGCTTTGAGCATGTCCAGATACCTCCTTAACTTCATCTCAGATATCTTCAATCGCTCAGACCAAGCCTTGCGACCAAATACAACCTGCCCTCTTTTAACTGTAATTAGCCGCTTGTTAAAGGCGGTGGTCTTGGCCTCCCAGTTGGCTTGCATGAGCAGGGCCAGCCAAAATTTTAAAGCCTCTGGCTCCTGCCAAATCCAGTGCTTTTGCACCGATCTGTGTAGCGTAATGAACCCCTCACCCATCTTTTAATTTTTATCCTGAAAAACTGTTGCCAAAACCCCTTCGCCAACCGGGATTTGTTGAATTTTCCCGCCGGCGCTGAGAAACCTTTCTGTGTCATTTTTTAATTTTTCTGCGATTTTGTCCTGCGTCATGCCTGCGAACTCGTTGTGCTGCGGCCTCGAAGTCTCGTCGTTCCCGAAAATCGCAAGACTGGCGATTTTCTCTTCGAGCGTGGAAAAGCCAACACACGGTTCGGTCAAGTTCGAGCCCCTCTCTTTCGTATTTCGTTGTCGGAACAAAATTTTCCGACCTGCTGAAAAACAACTGACCCACCCGAATGCCAAGGGACCCGCAGATGTCATGTACCGAACAGCCTGCGTAGCAATTCACTAGGAGCTTGGTGCCTGCGTCATTCTCTCTGACGCTCAGCGATGGAGAGCCGTCAGCGTGTGCAGGGCATTGGATTGTCCAGCCCTTAGCGTGAGAAATTGGTGTTGAACCAGTTACTTGCGCTACCAGGTCAATAAACTCAGTGCCACGGTAGTGTTCCGACACTGATCGGTTTCTCCACGTTGAGTTGCCAGAGCGGATTGCCGCTTTCCTTGCACCTGCCGGCACGAGTGATGGTAAACACACGGCTGCCGTCCTGGGATGTTCGCAGCGCCTCAGACACGGCACCCTGGCTTAGACCGAACATTGACCCAATCGCTACCTGGGAGAGTTCTTGCTCATACTTGAACTCGGCTAGCGGAATTTTTCTAGGCTTGGGCTTTCCATCTGTCATTGCTTCATCCAGGGCTTCCGGCAAGAAAATTAAGTTGTATTAATTCTCCTAATATGCCCGAGTCGGCAATGTTTTACAAGGCGATTTAGGAATTTTTCGGGAGGAGGGTATTGAGAATCAGAGCCGCCGAGGAATCGCACTCTTGGAGCTTTGCTAGCAGCGCCTCACGCTCTTCCATAATTTTGTCAATTTTATCTGCCGATGCTTTCAGGGCAGCCCGCTCGGGAGAGTTGGTCAATTCACCGACACTTGTGCGGAGTGCTGCGGCTATGGCGTAAGCCTCGCCCAGCTTGGGGGTCTGGCGACCCCCCATAATCCGGCGAACAACCATCACATTGAGGTTGCTTTCGTCGGCAATTTTCTGGAATGAAAGAGGCCCATTCTCTTTGGAGAGCTGGGTTTTTCGGCGCAGCGATTTAGTTTGGAATGATCGCTCAATTTTGCAGGCAGCGATGCTCTTGTCTCGGCGGCAGGCTTGGCATTGGTTGCTGGGGGTTTTCTTTGGCACCCTAAAATGGTAATACTATTTTATTATAAAAACAAATATTCTTTGCGCCATCCGCCGAATCCGCCGAATCCGCCGAAAGTTCCAGTTGGAATTCTGGAAATTCCAGTTGGGATTTTAGCAACACCGCCGCTTATTTTTAAAACACCGCCGCTTATTTTTAAAACACCGCCGCTTATTTTTAAAACACCGCCGCTGGGCTAAAACCTTGGGGTGAGGTAATCGGGGTCGATCCGGGTGGGGGATATTTCCAGGTAGTTGGAAATCTTGATGAGGTTCTCAAGAGAAAGGTTGCTCTCACCCCGAAGGATTGCCCCAAAAAACGAATCAGACCAGCCCAGCTGCTGACTAGCGTCCCTGCGAGTGACTTTGTTGGCGCGTGAAAAAGCCTCCCACTCCGTATTCAAATTGGAAATCGTTCTATTTTTTTTGTAGTGCATATCAAATTATTCGTTTTTTGGATGTTGATGGGCGTGGGAAACTGCCAGGCACTTGAGCCGAAAGCGCCGAATGGTCACTATAGCTCTTTTTTTGGGGAAATTGCCAGCGAATAGGGTCAAACAGGTCGCTCACTGACTATTCTGCCGAAGCATTTCATTGTAGAATTTGGTTCTTGGGGCTAATTTTCATTAGGATTATTAACAGGGTTGCTTCCGAATATTACCTATTGTAATATTTCCGAATGCCAACGCAAGAAGAAAAGCAGGAGTGTTTGCGCCTCAATAACCTGTATAAAAACAAGGTTGCGGGGCAAATTGCACACAACGAAACACCAATTGATCAGGCGATGATCGGTGTGGCAATCGGCCAGATTGAGGGAAAACCCCCAATAGACCAGAGCCGCATTAGCCAAATTTTGACCGGATACAGCAAACTAACAGTTGAAAGAGCCATCGTTTTTAGCCGGATCATTGGGTGCGACATCAAGGATTTTTCGCCAAGGATTGCCACTCTTCTTGCAGGTGTCCCTGTTATCGACAAGCAGGAGAGAGTGGTTGTGGTTGAAGGCACAAAAAAAGAGATATCGGCAGTTGCGACCAAAATTGCACAGGGCAAAAAACTCAAAACCAAGAAAGGTGCCAAGCGACTCGCTTATCCTGGGCATTGCTCACTTGAAACCAAGGCATTCTATGTCGATGGGCCGCAGATGGAACCTGAGCTTACGGTTGGTTCATTTGCCTTCGTCGATCCGCTGGAAGAGCTTGAAACGGGCGATTCTGTGGCGATTATACGCGCTGACAGGCTCACCTTTGCGCGATACATGGGTGGTGACTACTACGAAGTATCTAATCCCAAATTCGCTGAGAAACCCTTCACGGTGCCTCTCGAATGCGTGGTGGGGCCGGTGATCGGAATCTTTATCAACAAGCGGTGATTTTTTTTATTCACCACATTAATTTAATTACGATAAATTACTCTAATGATCAAAGATAAGCGCTTGAAATTAATATTAATAATCTTGTTCTTGGGTATGTATCTCACAGTGAGCGAGATGGAATATCGAGAACTCCAGGGGGATGGCTATGTCACAAGCGAATAAGGGAATTATCCCTATAAAGGGGAAAAATTACCGCACAGTAGCTTACCGGGTTAATGAATTTCGCACCGACGATAAGTATGAGGGGTGGTGCATAAACACAGACATCATTCAGCAAACTGAGGCAGAGGTTACCATGAAAACAATCATTTCGGACCAGAACGGAATGATTAGAGGGACGGGTTTTGCGAATGAAGTAAAAGGCAGAGGAAATATAAACAAAACCAGCCACATTGAGAATTGTGAAACCTCTGCTATTGGCAGAGCCTTAGCCTCAATCGGGCTTGCGGGTGAGGAATACGCCTCTGCGGATGAATTGGCTGCTGCCCTGATACAACAGGGCGAAATGAAAAAAGAGAATTCTGAGCCTGAGCTTGGGGTGGCCCCAAACGTGACTGAGCTTGATGTGGCAATGCAATATCTGTTCGATGCCATCGGCTACTCGGTCAAAAGCAGGAAAATCACCGGCTCATTGGCCGATCTTAGGCGGGCAGTGAAGGATATCGCCGCCAACTATTCGGCTGAAACCGCCAGGAAAATAGGGCCGTTTGCCGACCAGTTTGAAAAAAGACTGACGCAGGACAAGGGCAATGCCCAGGCAGCCTAATCCCCACCAACAAGACCCAGCAAAGAACCCCGACAGGATTGGGACAGTAACAGTCTCGCCCGGCGGTGGGCTTCATGGAGCCATCCAGAAGAACGCCAAGGGTAATTATAACCAGCGGTCCCGAGATACCCTGGTGGATATAAAGGTCAGTGAGCAGCTCACAGGGTGGCAGGAGGCGGCCCATATCAACAAGGCCATGCAAGACGGCCTAGACAGAGAGGCTGATTGCAAGGAGGCCGTAGAAGCGGCAACCGGACGCCGCATTCTGGACGTGCCTTTTGTGCTTCACAAATCCATCCCCTATTTTGGAGCTTCGCCTGACGGCGTTTTTGCTGACAAATCAAGCGAGCTAATCGAAATCAAATGCCCGCAGCCAAAAACCTATGCCCGCTTCCTGCGAACCCTTGAAATCCCCCCGGAATATCAGACCCAGATGATAGGCCAGGTCGCGTGTATGCGCGATAGGCCAACCAGGGCGCAGGGAGCAAAATCAGTCCTTTTCTGTATGTACCACCCAAAATTCAAGCCCAGTTACAAGGCTGTGCCGTTCAAAGTGACAGCCAGGCAAATCAAAGAACTAGAAACCGAAGTCACCATCCTGGTGGCTGAAATCATCGAAGCAAGACTCACAGCGGAGAGCAATCAATGAGTGGAGTGAACAGAGTGACCTTGGTCGGAAATGTCGGGGCTGACCCGGAAAGCAAGCAACTCGACTGGGGGCTTGTGTGCAACGTGTCCCTGGCAACCAGCGATAGCTGGAAAGACAAGAACACTGGTGAGAAAAAGGAAAAGACCGAGTGGCACAGGGTCATTTTCAAAAACCGCCTGGCCGAAATCGTCGATCAGTTTGTTAAAAAAGGATCGAAAATTTATGTAGAGGGGAAAATCCAAACCCGGTCCTGGGAGCAGAATGGCGAGAAACGCTATGCGACCGAAATTGTAGGATTTGAAATGCAAATGCTCGATGCCAAATCCAATTCAGCGCCCCGGCCAATTACCGAGAAAGCCAAACCATCATTCGACTTCGATCCGAATGCGCTGCCCTTTGATGATTAAGTCATTGCTTGTCGGCAGGCCATCCGGGGGGTCAGTCGGTCCCACCTGGATCATACCAGGCAACACAAAGAGGTGCGATGCAATGCTTATACGTGAGCGAAAATCGCACCATCCCCGGAGCACCGAATGAATGAAGAACAAAAAAGCGATAAAGCCAAGCGAATGGACATTTTGGATGCGCAGGCGCGGTTAGCTCCGTGGTTGGGGGTCATTCCATACACCTGTATTTGCTCCTGCGGCTTTGATTTTGTCAATTACCCGAAAGCCTACAAAGAACTGATCACAGGATGCCCGAAGTGCGCCAAAAGCTATTGCGAATGAAAGAGATTGAGCAAAAGAGGTTATATATGAAAACTACCGTAAACCTGATTAGGAAAGAAATAAAGGAATTGGAGGAGCGGATTGAAGCTCTCAAACCTAAGCTCGCCCTTTATAAGGAGCTTGAAAACACAATAGATGACGAGGGGCAAAGAAACATCAAATCCCGCATCGAAGATAAAATAAAATCGGGCGAAGGCTTTACTTCGATTGAAGAGTTGAGCGAATACCACGGAATTTGCAACGCCACTGTTTACAACTGGATAGCCAGGGGCACAATCCCCCGTCCTATTAAAATCGGTGGCCGTATCAAGGGTTTCAAAAACTCAGATTTGCTGGAGATGGAGATGGAGCAAGGCTGGTGACAAAAAAAACACCAATCGCACCAAATGATTGAAATAAGCTTCAGCAAAGAAGAATTAGACTCGTGCCGCAAGGGGGCCAATTTACGGTGGCAGTTTGCTAGAAACTCAGACTTAGACCGGGGGCTGTATGTCACCGACCCAGAAAGGCGTGAAGGATCAAACCCCGACTATCTGGGGATTCGGGGTGAGCTGGCTGTCGCTAAGGCATTCGACCTGCCCTTCGATCCGTTTAGGGGAATGGGTGTAGATAATGGCATTGATTTTTTTTGGGACGATATGTCAATTGATGTCAAATCAACACCCTATCTCAGCGGCAAGTTGATGTTTAAGTCGGCGGATAAGTTCCGGTCTGACATAGCTGTTCTTGCGATTGAGGTTGAGGAAGATGTGTATAGGGTGCCTGGCTGGATCAGCCAGGAAAATTTTGACCTGGCTGCGTCGCCCTTTATGAACGGCATTGCGGTTGAGCAGGCTGATTTGCAGCCCCCAAATGAACTGTGGGAACTGATGACCAATAAAAAGAATCAAAAAATATGACTTTAGAATATGTACACAGGAAACGATACGCTGAAGAGTTAGGCGTAACCAATAAAGTTGTCACTAACTGGATGCAGAAGCACTGGACTAACGGACAGCACTATAAGGTGATTGGTAAGCAAACTCTAATCAACGTGGGAGAAGCAAAGAAATGGTTAAGAGAATATGGGACGAAGAGCCAAATATAGACGAAAAAAATGGCAAGTTTAGAATCAAAATTTGGCATGAAAATAGATATGTTGTTGATGAAATAATCCGTGATTCAGATGTAGCCCGCAAGTCTGATCTTGCGCGAGTGATAAAAATTCGAGACAAATATCTCGCAAAAATCAATCTGGGTTTGCCGCTTAAAGATGGGCCAGTCGTTAATGATGCGATTAGGGGGTATACGACCCTCTCAAATGCAATCGATGATTTTTTGATTAATGGCCTTAAAACCCCATCAGATCGAACTATCTCCGATTACACCAGGGTGTTAGAAAATAAATGGCTCCCCGTTTTCGGGGGTCGCAGGATAAACGAAATCACACAATCTGATCTTGAAAAATACTTCTATGAAAAGGTGCGTGACGGAAACAAAATTAAATTGGTCAGAGATTGGAGGCCAAAGTATAGGGAAAATTTGATAGGGCCGCTTAGGGGATTGTTTGACTATTTCGGCATTCAGCCCAACCCCTGCGACGGGGTTTTAGATACCAACTCTGTGGCCTCTAAAAATAGAAAAAAATTCAAACCATACGACTCGCTAGAGGCCCGAAAACTGTTAGATCGACTTGAGGGTGATAGCAAATATTACTTTCAATTTGCTTTTGCTACAGGGATGAGGCACCAAGAGATTTTACCCCTTATGTGGCCTGATATTCACAATCAAGTCGCAACGATCCAGCGCTGCATTTCCAACTACCGGGTGGTGGATAGAGTGAAAACCGATTATGAAGGGAGGGAAGTTTTCTTAAACTCTGCCGCCCTAGATGCAATCAACAAAATGCAGAGTCGTTGGCAAAAGGGCTTTGTCTTTCCAAAGCCCGATGGCGACTACTATAAGAAACCCAAGCGATTTAGGGAAGCCTGGGTAAGGGCTCACAAGAAAGCTGGTGTCGCTTATCGGCCAATGAAAACTACTCGGCACACCAGGGCAACGGAACTGCTTTCAAAGGGAGTAAATCCGGCCAAGGCAGCAAAACAACTTGGGCATGACGTAGAAACATTTCTCAAAACCTACGCTGAATATCTGCCGAACTATGACCAAACCGATGACAGTTTACTGGAGTCGAACTTTTCTTGATTAGGGACAAATTAGGGACAAAACGCCATTTTAGGTGTTACGGATAAGTTAAGTGATTGAATTTATTATAGAAAAACTGGAGCGGGAAACGAGACTCGAACTCGCGACCAGCACTTTATGAGATTATACGAGTGCGGATGAGTGTGTTGCAAGCTATTGTTATCAATCAACAAATAAATAAACGCACTCAAAGACACTCAAACGCAATCATAGGAATACCGTGTAAATTAGGGACAAAATTAGGGACAAAATTACTGATTCTGGATCGCCCCGCTTCTTCTATCACGTTCTTCCGTGAAAGGTTCAACCAAAGGTTCGACCAGGAGAGTCTCAGTTGAGGCTGCTTTGCTTCCTATTCCTCTTGTTAAATACCTCACCGCCGCAGAAACAGTTTCCTCTGCTGCCCTGGCCCCCGCTTCATCTCTTGGCGTTCTGTATAGAGCCTTGAACAAATTTTCATCCAATACAGCCATTTGTATCAGGTTCTCGCTTGGATTCTCGATTCCAGCCGCTACCATCGACCGTAACCAATTAGAAACAATTGATGCTGACTGCAAAGAACCGCCGACAGACATCCCGCTAATAGGGCCACCGCCAAGTCTTGCACCACCAAGTCTTGCGGCAACGATCAGTATTTTGCTCGCTAAATCTTTTTGAATCCCTTCTACTGACCCCCTCGCCGGTACATCACGCTGCATTTGCAATCTTCTTGCGCTGGCCCTTATTTGATTTAATCGGTTTACTTGTGCTTCATCAAAAACCATCGGCAGCAAACCCTTAATCGAATCCTTGTTAAGAGTTTCTTCCAATAAATTGTAATCAACAAAACGGTTTCCACCAGTGCTTACAAACTCAGAATTTTTGGTTGCAATGTTTAACAGGTATTCAGAAAGACCCTGTTGAAGTCCAGCCAGTGCCGCACCTGTATCATCTTCTTTAGCTAACCTTACTATTTCGGCCATCCCCCTGGTTGGATTTGGACTGTCCAGAATTTCATTAAAAGCCTTATTGGGTGTTTTTTGAATGAACACGGTTGCCGCTGCCAGTAACGGTTCAAAGTCAGCCTTTAAGCTCTCTTGTCTAAGTAGGCCAATGTCGTTGAGTTCGACTGCATCCATAACATCTTTACGCAGTGCTGGCATTCTATCCAGCAAACGCTCATTTACTTGTAGAAAATTCTTTGCCGCAGGAATGTCAAAATCGCCATGATTAAACAAGCTAAATCGTAAATAATCGTTAAGTGCTTGCTCTACCGCAGGATCACCACCAACCGCATTCATCAAGTCATCATAATTTCCACGGTTCTTTGATGGGCTTGCAAAAAGGTGATCCAGAACTTCTGTATTTCTTATAAGCGGATTTCCCGCTGCATCTTTAGCAAATAAACCAGCAATCGCCGGGTTTCTAAAAGTTTCATTTAATCCTCTGCTGAACACAACCGCCTCTTCCATAGCGGCAACAATTTCATTTCCCGGCCCATCTGCTGAGCCATAAAGACCTACTATAGACTCACCCAAATCATCGTTGATAGCTGTTGCAAGGTCGTTGGCAATCCTGGCTAAATTGAAATTAGTTTCACCAAAAGCTGACGTAGCGTTTCTTGCCTCTCGCCTTAGTTGACTAATCAAATCCCTTGCCTGTTGAATCGTAACCATTTCCCCGATTCTTGGTTGTCCTTTTTTCTTTCCAAACCGAATTTTATTTAACCAGCTTGTAGTTACCGGGGAGTCTGTTTGTTGTGCCACATTTGTCATGGTGCTACGGAGTTTTAGCCATAGCTTCGCAAAGTTATCACTGGGAATAGTTATATCTTTAGGAATTGCCTTCCATAACTCAGTTTCAGTATCTCTCGCACCCTTCAATGCTTTATCTAGTGCTGACCGGGCAATTAGATTGGCCTGTTCTTCTTGTCCGGCTGATACTCCGTGACGCGCCAAACGACTGTCTGTATCACGCGCAGCATTTTCCAGGCTGGCATCAAGTAGAGCCTGGTAATATTCTCTTTTCGTTTCCATGTATTGACGGAATTGAGTCGGATTAAAAGTGCTTGGATCACCAAGCTCAAAACCCCGAACTAGAATATCGTTCAACTCCTGAATGCGCTGAGTTGTCCCTAAACTTAACGCATCATCCGTAGCCATTTCCATTACGTCTTTTTCAAGCTGAAGCAAACCAACATCACCCGCACGTTGAGCAAAGCTCATTTGCTCTACTGAACCAGGCAAAAATTCGTCACTACTTGCACTAACAGATTCAGCATCGGCTATTATATCCCTTGCCCGTGTTTCGGTTATTCCCTGTCTTTCAAAACGCTCTCTTGCTCTACCAGACGCAAAACTTGGGTCCATGCCTCTTCTTAGGCTGTTATATCCTTCTCTGATTATTTCTGAGGGTTTCCTTCCGAGTCTTTCACCAAACCTTCGATCTCCCCATCTTAAACCGACAACAGTGGGAGAAATGTTTAACACCCCTCTCGCTCCCCACATTACACCCTGTCTTGCGACATCAGTAGCCAGCCCGCCACCAAGCTCCGCAACAAACTGAGCAACGCCGCTATCTGGAAAATTTTGAACGGCATAGTGACCAGCAGTTCCCGCGCCGTAACCAATTAAACCCTCAGTTCCAGCAAATCTCAGTTTGCCAGCCTTGTAACTTCCTGCGATAGAACTCCTTATCGATTCGGCTAGTTTCCTGCCCCTACTTGCCACATCAAAGTAAGCCTGACCCTCCGGGCCAAGCCATCTGAACGGGATAGGTTGTGTCAGTGGCCTCAACATTGAAAGACCTTTTCCGATGGGCAATCCAGTAAGAATGCTTTCTGTAACCATGTGACCCTGGCGATAACCAAGGGTAGAATCTTGATCGGGTCTATCACCAACGAAAGGAATTCCCGCCACTAAACCACGGCCGAAGCCGGGTTTTTGCTGAGTTGCCCGATTAAACCGATCCATATCGGCTGCGGCAACTTGTTCAGCTTCGGCAGCGTCCGAAAGACTCTGAACGATTCTATTATACCTTTCATTATCTGGCGGCATTATTAAAGCCCCTTCGCTTCTAACGCTTTATCCAATTCATTGTTTCTAGTCATCAAGCTATAATTGGCTGGCCCCATAGCGGCTATAGACTCTTGCAGAACTTCAACATCAGAAATATTGATAAGCTCTGGGGTAAACTCAGATACAGCAATGATTTCTGGCACACCAAATTTCTGTATTGCCTTTTCAACCGCGCTTAATTGGGTTTGTGCATCACTTCTGCGGCCAGCGTCAGTGTATACGCCTTGCTCTAATTCACTTCTTAGTTGCTTTCCAACAGCACGTAATCTTTCACTATTCATTCTTAACACTACGCGATAATTCCTTTCACTATCCCAAACTTTGCCTTTGATACCTATCGAAGCTTCTATTCGCTCAACCATTTGATCAGACAGCCTTCCACTGCCAAGCATTTCTCTGGTAGCCGCATATAATTCCAGAGCCACATCATTAACCAAAGCCTCTGCTGTTGCCTCTCTCTCCGCAAAAAAAGTTGGATCAAGTTGCGCGCCAGTTCTGTTCCAAAGAGTTTGAATTTTATTTATAACTCCAGGTATGTAAGGAGCCATTGAATAGAGAGTGTTGTCAAAACCATAATCAATTGGCTCATAAACACCTGGCGATAGTCTTGTCACCGCATCCTTTTCCGCACTTCCACTCGCTGCATTAGCCATCGATTGAGCAATATCTACAACCGTTACTTGTCCATCCTCTGATATATCAACTTCGATTATCCCATTATCCATTTGAAACAGCAGATTCTCTGCGGCCTCTTCACTCATGCCCGTGTCGTTTGCTATCGCCTGAATTTGTAATTCACGCTCTACATCGCTTCTGTTGCTCGAAATAGCATCTATAGTTTGTGCTATCGCTGCATGAGGTATGTTATTAGCGGCTGCACTTGAGTAAATTTCAGCCCACTGAGGATTAGCCTGGGGATTAGGAGTGCCATCTGCGAGTGTGGGGGCGAATTGTGCTGCTATTCCTCTGTTATAAGCAGCAAGGTTTTCTCCTTCCATTTGCTTTGCATTAAACTCTGCCACCCTCTGATCGTAGTTTTTCCCAGATGTTCGAGCGTTTATACGAGCAGTTTCAGCATTCGTTCTGGAAATATCTTCTGTAATTAACGCAGACCTCTGTAGTTCCGCAAATTTAGCCCTTTCAAATTGTCTTTGCTCTGCTTCTATATTCTTCTGGTCAAACATTTGTTTCAGTGCTTCTGCTCTGCCCGGATCGACTTGCGAAATAATTGCTAACACTTGGTTTTGCCCGGCCACAGTGCTTGTATCAATTCCACGCAACTGCTCCGCTATGTTTTCCCCCTGCGTCTTAAAGGCCGTGCCACCAACATCTCTCAACCCACGCCTGAGATTCTCCGTAATGCCCGGAAGGCTCCCAGCAATACCCGCCCCAAGTAGGCTAAAGGGCAGTTGTGATTGAGCGTAACGCTGACGTAGTTGCTGACTGGCCTCCTCGACCTGCCTGCGCCGCTTGGCGGGCGTGTCGATGATGTCATCGAATGCCAGAGAGATGTCATTAAGTTGTGTCATGGTTAATCCCTATAAATTGCCTAGCTGCGACAATAAATCCCAATAAGATTTTTGAACATCACTTTCACTTTGTGAAGCAACATTGCCCCTGGCTGCTTGCTCACTCATCAACATTCCAAAAATGCTGTTTAGTGCTTCACGCCTAATATCCGTTGCCTGTTGTTCAGCACCCATTTTGTAATCAAGCTCCTGGCTAGCTAAATCTCGCCCATAGCCGCCAAGCTGTCGCCCTGCGAGTGTGGCATCGCTGGACATATTCAGGCTTGGTTGCATGGCCGCTACCAGCTCCCTGGTGGGCTGATAAGACGCATCAAGGAAGGCGCCAGCCATATCACCGCTTAATGCCCGATCCTCTCTTGCCTCACCAATGCCTCTTTGTCGCCACTCAGCGATGTTGGCTGCGTCAGTTCTGGCTTGTTGCATTGCCATGAGCTGATCTTGCGCTTCTTGCTCAAGTTTGGCTTGCTCAAAAGCAAACTGCTCTGGAGAGCCACCATAAGCAGAGGTTTGTAATCCGGTCCTTCCCTGGCTGAATAGTTTTTCGTCCAGCGCAAGTTGATCTCTTGCTTGCCCCGGTTGACGCATATTCTGGAGCTGACCAAACAGGGCAGTTTCAGCCGCTGCCAGGTTTGCCGCAGAGAAAGGGTCCGTTAGGGATTTGTTTGTTCCTATGTACTGCTCAAGACCGTAACCAGGAGCATCGTCATACAGCAGATTCCCGGCAGCATCTCGCAATTGATTGCCTGCGGCATCAAGTCTTGGCCTCCCATAAGCGCCCCGACCCAGAGAAGCATTCAGAAAATCAGCCCCGCCAGTTCTTAGGCTGTTTGCCAGGGCCGTCTGATTGTCGTTCATATTATAAAAAGCAGAACCCGTTGCATCCGTCGCTACGGAGCCAGGGCCAGCCGCGCCCGTTGTGACGGAAAAGGGTGTGAATTTGGTTTCGCCCTTTATTGTGTTCCAGAAATTTTCCTCGGGCATTCCTATTCTTGTTTTGGCTTTAGCCCCCAAACCTTGCAGCCGATTTACTGCGCTTTCAGCAGTAGCCAACTGGCCCGCCGCACCCATAAGATTCCTCAGACCGGCAGAATCGTCGCTGTTGAACCAGTTCCAGGCATCACTCGCAGTTTCACCCCAATTAATACCCATTAGTACGTCCCTCCGTCAATCGTCGTAGCTCCAGAAAAGGTTCCACTAACGCTCAGATTAGCGCAGGAGAGGGTCCCGGTGGCCGTACCGCTTGCAGCATCGAGCTTGGAATTAACCGCCGTTTGAATGGCCGTAAATTCGGTGGTGAATTCAACGCCGTTCAGAACCTTGAGCGCAGCGCCACTCGGCAAGGAGTTCTTTGCGGTGAAGTTGGTAACTGGAGTGTAATCGCTCATCTTAAATGGCCCTTCCGATCAAGGAGTGAATATTAAGTTCTTGGAAAGCGATTTCAGTACCGTCAACAGTCGTTGTTAAACCCACTGCCACAGTGCTTCCGCTTCCCCCGGTATTCACCTTTTCCCGCGTTATTAGTGTAAAAGACGACTCGTATTCTGCTGCCGCCGTGTTGTATTCCGAAACGTTGTATTGCCCTCCGCTAAACGCTGAAAGCGTATAGGCTTGCTTCTGATAATCGCCCGAATAGTCGTAGGCCCAGTTCAGCACCACCGTAGCACCAGCCCCGGCAAATGTCGTTACGTTGACACCCTTGAGAAATTTCAGCCTGGAAGAATCCCCAAACGAAAGCGGGTGCGAAAAATACTGTAAATCAAAACTGGCAGCGTTGTCCGTATAGGTGGCGTATTTGGCAATTCCGGTTGCAACGCCCATATATAGCTCATCTGCGTCAGTCACGGTGAAACAGAGCGGATTCATGGCTGTCCAGGTTGTTGCCCGATAACTGCCGTTTTCAAGGGGATAGCGGGTGTCAAAGCAATAAACCACGCCAACGTCAGGAAAATTAATTAATAGGAACGCATTTTGCGGATCATAAATTGTTTTGATGTTGCCCGTTTCTGCCTGGACCCTTGTTTTTATGTCGTTATTGACGTTTTTGGATATATCGCCAATGGGTGCCGACTTTTCCTGAACCGTCCGGGCCAAAGAACGCACACCAGAGTAATCCAAAAAGAGAATGTCCTGCCCTGTGGATTGAACACAATCTCTGCCGACGCAGCCAATGTTCAGGATTGTGTCAGATAGCGTCATCGTTGATGGCGTTCCTGCTCCTGAATAAATCAAAATGGACCGCTTGCCCAGGATGATCAAAAAGTCGTTGTGAGCTATCAAGCTCACGATTTCGTCAAACCCACCAGGCCAGACGGTTGTTAAATCCAGGGTCCCGCTCGAACCCCCGCTAAAATCAACCCCGTCCAATTGGTCTGACCAAGTCAGGGTATATTTGTCGCCTGTTACATCTGCTACCCAGATTCTCCCAAAGGCCGCAAGACAGACATTCCCCTGCGGGGCTGTTCCTGCGGCTCCAGCGTGAGCGGCAATAGTCGTTAATGCGCTAGTTGAAGCGTCATAAACGAGAGGCGCGTGGCCGATCTGATAGAAATAGAACTTATTCGCCAGGCTCGCCATTGACCAGTTGTTTGCGGTAATGGTCAGACTTCCGGTTACATCTGTGAGCGTTGAGGTTCCTGTGAATATCAAGTTGTTGCCGCAGGAAAAGACAATTTTGGTTCCATCACTTTGAACAAACTCACCAATTGACTCAATTCCTGCACTGGACCCAAGCACAGTGGCTCCATTGCTTGAAACCATTGAATAACCCTTGCGGGCCGCCACCCTTCCCTCTTTGTCGATAATGCAGTTGGTTGCATCAGCGGCAAAAGACGGCTCTTGCTGCAGTGGGGCATCCTGGGTGTTGATCCCAGCGAAACCCGGTGCAGATATAGTTATGTTTTGAAGCGCTTGTGCCATCTACACTGCCACGAAAGTTAATTCATTTTGATATTTGTTAGCGTCCAACTGAATCGCATCGCCCAGGGCGATTGCAGCAACCCCAAACTGCTCCGCTGCGCTCTGGCCCCCCGTTTCGCCCCTCTCTCTGAGCGCCAGGGCATAGGCAAGTTGGATAACCGGGTTACTTGGGATTTTCAAAACGGTCGCATCAGCATCAAGAGCGGCTTGTGGGATTACCAAATCAAAACGCAATTGATAGATGGCATCAGGGATCGGGTAAAGATCAACCTGTAATTGGCCCGTGGAATCAGTGGAGTTCCATGTGAAACAGTCCGGTGAAGATTTTGGTGCAGTTCCAAGGTAATTTTGATCGTTAAAGTAATGTTTGCTTTTACCTGTTAGATACCAGTTAGAAGTGTCGTTTATTACCTCTTTTAGGATGGCATCCTGATACGCTCCGGTGATTGCGTAAGTTGTTTGGTCGGCCACGGTTGGAACAACAACCGTTTGTCGCAGGGCGGTCCATTCATGCGAATTTTCCACTGTTGTTTTTGCGTCATTGATAAGGTCGCCAATCATGAGCGAATAGCTGGTTTCTGTGTTAGCCGAAACGGTATTCTCTCTGAGCCTTCTCATCACGGCATTAATAATGTTCAAGAATGTCATGCTTGCCCCCTTCTGCCAAAAAGCCGATCTACAATCGGTGTTTGACTCCGGCCACCCTCAAGTCTCTCAATAAATATTTTCTCGAGGAGGGTTGTTGGATCGAGCCGAATGCTTTCATATGGCCTCATGGGCGGGCGGCTTGAACCAGCCACCCCTCCCCCTCCAAAGATATTTCTTCCAGGCGCTCCGGTTTCTCCCTTCTCTCCGGCCTCACCTTGCTCACCCTGGCCGCCCTGACCCCCGGCAACCCCCTGGGCTCCCTGGGCCCCCTGGGCTCCAGCAACTCCCTGGGCTCCGGTGGCCCCGGTGGCCCCAGCAACCCCCTGGGCTCCCTGGGCTCCGGTGGCCCCGGTGGCCCCAGCAACCCCCTGGGCTCCCTGGGCTCCGGTGGCCCCGGTGGCCCCAGCAA
>Ga0209349_1000180_pt1 | contig 34583 bp, 39 predicted proteins | sample ETNvirnome_2_130_FD_184067 | JGI IMG/M metagenome (GOLD analysis project Ga0209349, IMG submission 184067) | Marine viral communities from the Pacific Ocean - ETNP_2_130 (SPAdes) (version 2) | ecosystem: Environmental > Aquatic > Marine > Oceanic | place: Pacific Ocean | collected 2013-06-22
GAATTAATTGAAAGATTATTAAAATCTTGATATGTGAAATGATATTGTTGCATAAGAAGTAATTGTTGTTGTATTAGAGATTCATAATCGTGTACAAAACATAAATATATTATATTTATAATTATAGTCATATTGTAGGAAAATCTACTACAAAATTCATCGTTTACATGATATACATATGTATCGTTTAATTTATCAAGATATGTTTCTATATACGAAGTGCATTTCTTAATTAATGATAAAGGTATATGACTATAATTGTCCGGATTAACATTTAATATTATATCTTTATATTGAATTTGTTTAATACAAGAAGCAGCTAGCATAGAATTTATATTTGGATAGCCTATAGTAATCTTATAATTATCGATATGATAAATGCCTTCTGTATCGCGAGGTAAGTTTTTAAGAAAATTATCTTCATAAATTATTAATTCTTTTTTTGATACATCTAATTTTATACAATCATTAGTTTTTATAAATTTTTCAGCTTTACATTTTTTTAAAAAATCTATAATATTTTTACTTGGAATTCTTTCGGTAATATATGAAAATACTTTATCAAATTGTTTATCTTTATAAAGTTTCGAAACTTTTAGGACGTCGTTATAACTTATCATTTAATCTATTTGCCACCGTCGCCGTCACCTTCTTCTTCTTCCAGCGCAGGTGGCCTGTAGCCGTCATCCGGTTCGGGTGGACCAATAAATGGAGCACCTAAGTCTATGGACTTATCCTGCGGCTCAACTCCTTCAGACAGAGGTGTCGGGCCTTCACTCTTTTTCGGGCCTTGATGGAACTGGCCGCCCTTCTCGAACATATACGCAAAGGCTGGATCTTTCCGGAACATCTCCTTATTTTCTGGCTTGGCATTGGTGCGCTTAATCTCGGCTTCCAGTCGGCTCCCCGGTGTCGTGCCTTTTTCAAATTCACCTGGGTGGCGTTCCTCCGCGGCCTTCTTCCTATTGGCGTCGACTACATGAGCCGACGTGAGAGTACCTTGACCGTAGTCAATATCCGATCGCGGATTGAGAGGCACGCCTATCCGTTTTAGTTCCTCTTGTAAATATGCTTCTTCAGCTATTTGAGTTTTATCCATCTTATCTGGAGTCAATTGGTAGCGTGACTCAAAATCGGATACCTTTTTCTGAGGCGGAAGTTCACTCGGCTTGTCCTCCGGACCAGCATCAACCTTTTTCTGAGGTATGTCATATTCCGCGGTAAATTCTTCCCGCGGGCCGATGAAGTCTGATGGTTTTTTGCCGAGGTATGGAATTTCATGTAACGGCTGGCCTTCTTCAGGTAATTTAAACGATTCAAATGGATTGAACTTTGCGCCACGCACCGGTATACGAACATCATACTTAGAAAAACGCCACCCGACAGCTACAGAACTCATTTTCGTGTCACCGTCATATTCTGCTACATTAGCATCTTTTATTACATATGGAATACAATCTTTATATGTATAAATTTTTGTAACCGACGGTGTGTCATCAGATGTGTTACTCGTTTGTTTTGATATAAAATATATTGTGACATCTGTAACTAATTGTACATCTCCCATATTACCATATACACTATATAATTGAATCCATGATCTAAATATACTATCTATAATACTTACATTAGTTTCAGAGAATTGTATACTTAAATCATTATCGGGAAATTCTCTTGACTCCATAAATGGACCAACTGGTAATAATCCATTAATTAATGTACCTTTATTATTTACAGATGTAGTTTCTGTAGTAAGATCAACACCTGTTGCCAGAAACATCCAATTATTTCCTCCACCAAAGAATGGTTTAAATACTTGTTCTTTAACTACATTTAATCCAGTTGACCATCCAGTACCGGGTCGTAGCCCTAACTTATCTACATGTTCTTCATATACAGGGCTAGGTAGGTCGGCGATCGAAACTAGAAAGAAATTTTGTGCAGCTGGGAAAGTTGCAAACTCTAGTAATAGCTCATAGAATTTTTGTCTAAGATCTGTTACACCAGAGCTTTCTAATTGAAGGCTGGCTGCCATGTAAATATTTAAGGCAATTAACCTAATACTGCGCCTGCTAATTTACCTATAGCATTAACAGTACCACGTATGGCAGGATCTCTCCTGAAGAATTGATATGCCATAGCTACAGTAACTGTAGCGACTTCTCCGTCCCCAGACATCGAATAACCAATCTCGCCGCAGTCAACAGGAAAGACACCATGAAGTTTGTATGTACGCATTGGTTCAAACTTAGTATTTAATTGAACTAATGTAATAGTACTATTATTGTGAAGAATACCATCACCTGTAGTAGTTTCATCGTTATAGGTTTCAGTTATCCAATTCTCCATAGCTATACGAGCACTTGTTGTTGCATCACAATAAAAATCCATTGTATAAGAATCACTATTAGTATATGAAACAGTCCCTGGAACTCGAAATTCAAACCCATTATATGGTACAGGCTTAGTCGCGATTGTTTTGCCTGGCAAAGCAGCAGTTGTTGCATATACTAAATCGTCTTCAGTAAAAACAGGAAGACCTTTATTAGAGACGTCTAATACACGAAATTGAAAGTCGCGCGCGAAGTCTCTTGTTTGTGCTACCTTATAAAAATCTTGAATTGTTTGTTTGATATCAGCCATGATGTTATAATTATTTAGTGTTTACTTTAATTTATTGTCCAACTATTTCCTGAAAATTAACGTCTGTGTTAACGGCGTAGAAGTTAACTAATATAAACTCTGCTGCACGAACAGGTTTCAAATAAATATCTACTCTTAGTTCATTCTCATCAATAACACTAGCAGGGTTATTCCTGTCATCACAAACAATAAGGTAATCATATATACCTTCTGTCTGTTTACAATTTTCAAACATCGGTGTTAATGTATTAACAACCTTATTTCTTGTTAAGAACGTATTAGGTTCAAAGACGAAGAATTTTAAGGTCTGCCGCGTTCTTTTCTCTAAATCGAGGAACAATCTACGAACATTAATTCTATCAAATGCCGTAGGTTTCCGTTGTAAAGTCTTTTGACCAAATATAACTATTCCTTCAGCAGGGAATTGTGTAACAGGGTTAATTGCAATCCTATATAATTGATCTCTTTGTCGTTGTGTCGGACTAACAGCAATATCATTTACACCACTAACTATGCCGCGGTTGAAACCAGCTGGTGCATACCAAGGTGCATATGCAGCATCGTTCTGAGCAAAAATCTTTGCAGCGACTCCAGAGAATGGAATCCAAATTTGCTTACCGCTCGTACCGTCCCAGACTTTAGCCCAGTTACCATATGTTGTAGCAAAGTTACTATTTGCAGTTCCAAATTGATGTCTTAAGGGCCAGTATACATGTTTACTAAAGTGTTTAGTTTTATCATCAAGAACTTTACCGTTATCTCCTTGCACGACTAATGGACGTAAAGCATCAGCAATAAAAATATGATCTTTTCGTGTCTGTCGTGCGAATGTTTCAAATCTATTAAAAATAGTTCTATAATTGTCCCTAAAGTCAATTTGAGTAGATCCTTGCATATTTTGATCTGGTGTAAAGAATCCAGTACTACCAGAACCAATATCAATATAATCTGTATCTCTAAATACACCAGTATTATTGTAAGTAGTGGCACCGGTAGCTTTTGCAAATGTATGTACTGTACCTAGACCCGCTTCAATAGATACATCGATCTGAAATACATCAACATTTTCAGCAATTTCAAATATTCTATCCAATTTATCAGGAATACTACCAACAGATTTAGTTATATTATCAGTTGAATGAAATACCCCTAATGGATATAATCCGTTTTTAGTGACGTCAAAATTTCTGTGGGTTTCTGACCCGCCTCCACCAACATTACCGAACCAGCCTCCTCCCAGTGGACCTTCCCACCATAATTTTTCAATAGCAGCAGCGTTGGCCGAGGCGTCGCCATTAGTAACTCGTACTGTCTTTGTTGGGGCATCACCTTTAGTTGATGTCCAAGATCCACTATGGTCACTAATATTCGGATTCACTAAAATTTTAACATTTGGTGAACCGTTTTCAACATTTTCAATAAATAAAGATTTTTTTGCGCCGCCTCGATCATCTTGAACTTTTCGTCTAGAATCTAAAGATCCAGTATATCCTTCAGCCAAGAAATTAGTTAATTCTAATTCTGTATTAGAAAACGGTGTGTTACGAATCTTAAAAACACCTACATTGATAGTATCTTGAAATTCTGGTCCATCAATATCAATTTGAGAAAGTGTTTCTAATGTTCTACTTACATTAGATTTCGGGTTAACATATGAACCGCTTAATTCAAACCCTAATCGAGATGTTGGTATAGTAGCAAATTCGCTTGATACAACCGTCGCGTTTGTTGTGGTAGTAGTGAACACTGATGTAACTGATGTAAAGTTAGTAGCCGGGTTAGTTTGGCGGCCATCAGTCATCCCGACGTAGTAACCTTCATATTCATTATTAGTTACAGTCCCGCCTGTATTAAGTACAATTATACCAGCTCCAGCGGCGGAGGTGAAATCACCTGTGAACACCGCGTTACTACCAGCAGAACCAGCGTCAGTCCAAGTTACATTACCTTCTTTTGCATTATTATATTGAGCTTCATTTAACTGAACTAATGTTGGTTGTCCGATTACATAATAATTTGAAGCGCTTAAGCTACTAGAGAATTGATCGACACCTCCTATTGCACTGACAGTTTGAGACCATATTTGACCTGTAACTAAAGTTTTGTCAACTAAGCTTGCAGATAAAGTTTGTAGAGCACCAGTCGGTGTATAAGGTATCGTGTCGGTTATTTCTATTCTATGACCGGCGACGGTGCCCATCACCCCCGCTGATAAAGAATGTGATCCCGAATATCCGGAAACTGTAGTAGAAATAAATGATAAATTATCATTACTATCTTTTACTGTCAACTCAATTGCAAGATTATCACCTGACAGACAATCAGCCAAAGCGCTGACCGCGGTCGTCTCAATATCTAATGTCGTAGGTGTGAAAGCACTAATAGTTGCTGTATTAAGACCAACAACAGGATAAACTAGAGCAGAATATTTTCTAATACCTTTATTGGCGCCGTAAGGTAAACGAGAAACAAAAACATTTGCATCACTATTAAACACTTGCCGTGCAGAATGATAAAAATATCTCTCGGCTGCATTTGTAGGACTTCCGTAAATCTCTTCAAATTCTGCAAACGTTCCTACATTAAAGACTTCGTCTGTTGGTCCTTGATTAGAGAATCCAGCTATAAACACACTAGTCCCGACTGCGGCTGCAGGTCGTTGTGTTAGATCGATTTCTCTTATTTCTATTCCTGGTGATTGGATTGTTCGTCTACTCATAGTAAAAACCTTTACAATTATTTATTGTTTCTCGCAAACATATTTTAGTTGATTTAGCGAAATAAGCAGTATAATATAAATATATGAAGGGTATTATCTTAGCTGGTGGTACAGGTTCTAGAGTTTATCCTAGTACAAAAACTGTTTCCAAGCAACTTTTACCAATTTACGACAAGCCTACTATCTATTATCCCCTATCGACTTTAATAAAATTAGGGATAAAGGATATAATGATTATTACAAGCGCTCAAGTGTATGACCCTTTATTGCGTTTATTTAATCAAACAGATAAACCACGACCATATTTAGGGATTAATTTTACTTTAAAAGTACAAATGTCTCCTGCGGGTATAGCAGAAGCATTAATTATTGCTGAAGCGTGGCAAGGAGATGATGATGTATGTTTAATTTTAGGTGATAATGTATTTACTGGTATAAGAAAACCGGAACTCAACAGTAATAAGGCTTGTGTTGTAAGTTATAAAGTTTCAAATCCGTCCGATTATGGTGTTATAGAGTTGGAATGTAAGAATGATGAGTTAAAGGTAGTTTCAATTGAGGAAAAACCAGATCCACCTGCCAGTAATTTAGCAGTTACTGGCATTTATTTTTATGATAATACTGCTGGAAAAAGAGCAAGAAATTTAAAACCATCAAAAAGAAATGAATTAGAAATTACTGATTTGAATAAAAGTTACCTACAGGATAATGTATTAGGGCATAATAGTTTAGATAGTAGCTATGCATGGTTTGATACTGGTAGTCCTGATGAAATGTTCGCTGCGTCTATGTATGTTAAATCTATACAAGACAGAACAAATACTATGATTGGTTGTATTGAAGGAGAGTCATGGCTACAAGGAAATATTACAGAAAAAGAGTTTAAAAAAATTGTTGAAAAAATGCCTAGTTGCTCTTACAAGACTAATGTTGCGATGAGCTATTTTTGGGATTAAATTAATTTTGCCTCTATCTTTGTAAATTCAAAAGTAGCAGATGATGTAATTTCAGCTTCATTAGTATAGTCCCATTGAATTTCAGCTAATTTAGTTGGAAATGCTCCAATATAGTCCCATTGAATTTTTCTGTTTTCATATTCATCTAAACCGTATACTGTTAAATTAGATGAATATACGGGTAATTGCTGAGAAGGGCTCATTAACTCTTTAGGTGATTTATATTTTATAATATCATCTTCATTAAAGTTACCAGTTTTAATATCATTAATAATATCGAGCCATTTATATATTGCCCAATAATTATTAAATTGGTTGTCAATTTTAAAATTTATATTTAAAGATTCATATGCTGGTCGAGCATGAGAACTAACTTTTATAGTTTGTGCTCCATACGGAATAGTTTTTTCAGGAATACTGACAGTAGGAGTTACTGTACCTGCAATACTAATTTCTAAACTATTAGCGTCAATTCTGTTTGTATTTCTAACTATATTATCTACAATATTTTTTATACCTTCAGGTAAATTTAAAACTAGTATAAATTTATCTTGTCTATTTTTATTAAGTGGTGCTTGGTTCATACTCTAACATATCCTTGTGCTTGTAGTTCTTCCATATCTGTATTATAATTAGGTCCTTCGTCTGAACTTAAAATATTTATATCTTCAAAGTAAACTGGAGGTGGTTTCCAAGTATCATCAATATTTTGCATTTTATAATCTTGTAAAAAGTTGCTGAACTTTTGATCAATATATGGCCCTAGTTCTATTTTTGCGGGGCGTTGATTATTATCAATTTCTAGTACATTATAATATTTTTGTATAACGCTATTTTCTAAAATTAATAATGCCCAAACCATTGCCATTACTCTATCATCATAATCAAACCCAGGTTGAGCTGCCCAAGACCCGTTGGGGTATCGTACAAAATTTTTCAGTTCTACGACAGCAGGTTTTGATCTTATATCGACACACTTAATATCATTAATCCAATATCTCATATTAGTAACACCTTTATATTTGGTATTAGTGTGAGCGTATACTCCTAATCTGTCATACTTTACCTGACCTACTTTAGGAGACCAATTAACTATGCTTCTGTAATTATATTGGTGATATAAATTATCTACGACCTGACTACCACAATTATTTCTTTCTATTAATACAGGAGGTGCTCCCCAGTGATAACATATGTCCCGGACTTTAGTAGTAAATTCAAATGGGTTAATTTCATTAGATGCATATTCTGCAACTTGTTTTATATCCTGTAATTCAGTAATATCTAAAACTTGTATAACACTAAAATTTTGACCGACTCCTTCTGCTACATCAACTCCAATAGTATATAAATGATCTTTATCGGGCTCTTCCCATACTTTATAACATCCGTCATCAAATACATATGTCGGTTCTGTTACTTTTGCTAATAATTTTTCAAAGAAAATTTCATCAATAAATGAATCACCAGTATCAAGAAACATGCAATCAAACTCTTGCGCAAAGGCTTCTTCACTGCCTATCGATTTAATTGTGTCGTGCTTCCATTGTTCATCTCTTCCAGGAACCTCATGCCATAATATTTTCTCTGATTTCCAATTATTTGTTCCTTTTTCTGCTTCTGTATATAATGTATGAAATAAATTACCGCTACCATTAGGAGTAGATGCTACAAATATTTTAGATTTTGTTGATGCAGAAATAATAGGATATACTGAGCTCCAAAATTGTTCGACAAGATTATTTGGAATAAAAGCTAACTCATCTAAAATTAGTACATTAACAGATTCTCCTCGGCCAGCGTCTGAACTTGTAGTACTAATACCAATACTACTACCATTTGCTAATTTCATAGAAGTTTTACCGTATTCTACAACACCGGGTTTGAGATAATTTGGTAAATTTTCATATGCTAATCTCACTCTTGAGAAAATACTAATAGCAGTCTGTTCTTTATTAGCAACAATTAATATACGTTGATCGTCTTCAAAACAAGCAATCCATAGAGCATAAATTGTCATCATAGTAGTCTTTCCAGTCTGTCTACTAGCTAAACAAGCTACAAATCTATGATCTCTTAAACTACGTAATACTCTTTTTTGATAAGCATATAAGTTTATTAACATTCGACCTCGATCAAGATTAACAATGTGAAAAAAGTTTTCGGCAAAGTGAAGAATGTTTTTTCTGGCTTTCTTAAGAGACTTTACCATGTCAGGAGTCCATTCGTACTCCATATTAGGATTAGGTAAATTTGTATTACCTAAATAAAATTTATCGTCTTTTTTTAGCCTAGGCACTATAAATATTTACATGACCGGCAAAGATTTAAACTCTATTAACGTAGCCTATGTTCAGGCTACGACAAAGGTAGTTGCTGAAAAGACTGAAAAGACAGAGGAAGTTGTGACTGAGCAATTCAAAGATAAGGCCAGTAAGACACAATTTGGGCCGAATGATCCCGATGATCCGTTTAATAAAGCCAATAAAGGAAAAAAGAAGGGTGATAAGAAAAAGGAGGAGAAGGTGAAGGAAGACTTAGGACCAGATTTTGGTGATGAGGCAGAATTCGGTGATCCTTCTCGTCATAGTGGTGATTATTTAGATTCCGAGCCTTTAGAGGTTGGAGATATAGTGGAAGTTGAGGGCGAAGATGATGACTTTGTAATTCTTGATCTTGATGGGGAGTATGTGAATTTAGCAGCTGTTAGGGATGCAATTGAGGTTAAACGAGACGCAGTTGTAAAGCGAGAGGCGGCTATAAGTATTGGTACTACGGACTCACCTCGTAAAGTTGAGAGAAAGAAAGTTACATTAAAGGAGAAAAAGAAAGTTATGAAATTTACAAATATAATGTCTGAGTATGAAAGTCGATTATCTTCAAGTTCGCGAGGGTTTTCACTAAAATCTAAATTAAATGAAGAAGACGGTGAGTCGTTTAAACAACCAGATGAATCTGTTGGAGCGAAGGTAGATAAAAAGACACAACGACCGAAAGGTGAAGTTGATACAAAAGATGTTAAGTCGTCCACAGAGAATGTAGATGATGATTTACAGGAGCCTAAAGAAGAGGAAGAAAAAAATACTAAAAAAGAGAAGAAAGTTGTTGAGGATAGTATAAATAATTCTAACAAAGGTAATATTATGTCACAAGATAAATCAATATTTGATAAACTTTATGAGCAAGTTATGAGCGAAGACGACGACTTCGAACTCGGTCTTCCGGGTGCCGACGATCTCGGTGTTGGCGACGAATTCGGAGACGAACTTGGCGGTGAGGAAATCACTGTAACACTAACTCCAGATCAAGCCGATGCATTAAAGGCAGTGGTTGATCAATTACCAGCTCCTGAAGATGAGCTTGGGGGAGACGAGGATGAGATCGGTGGAGGCGATGAGGTACCTGATGAGGGATTTCGACGCGAGAGCACTGATACGGTTGAAGAAGGAGACGAACAGTCAACAGGTAAGCCGACCAGTGACGGAAAAACAGTTGGCAAGGATCCTTCTGATGGTGGAGGTAAGGCCACAGATCCTGCAGCTGATAGCTTAGGTGGAGTTGGACGTGGTTCAGCAGACGCAAAAGTTACAGATGATCCGGCGTCAACTGGTAAGCCAACTACAGATGGAAAAACAGTTGGTAAGGCTGGAGGAAAACATCCATCTGGAAAGCCTGGACCATTAAAGGCAAATTCTAAAACCTAAAATAATTAAAAATACATAATACCTTTGAGAGCCCTTTACATATGTAGGGGGCTTTTTTTATTAAATACTTAAAATGTTATTTACTCGAAAATTTCTTGAAGCTTTAGGGTGTAAGGATTTATATAAGTTAAGAGGAAGTACAGGCTCTAATAGAACACATCAAAATTTGTTACCTGCTAGTCATCGCACTGATGCTAGATATCCTCATAAATTAAAAGCATTAAAAGCATCACAAACAGGTGTGCGGCTTTTAAATGATCAAGAAGCTCAAGAGATAAAACAATTATTTAAAATTACAGATCTTGAGGAGACTGGATCTAGAAATTTAGGTAATACAGGAATAACAATGTATGTTGCAAATAATCAATATTATATTAAAAAATAATGCCCGGATGGAGTACAGATACAGTAACTGCAGTTAACTATCATAGTGACGCTAAAGATACTACTAGGTTTAATAATAAAGACCTTAATACAACTGAGCGGAATCAAACGTATAAAAGATGGTGGAAAGAGCAAATACGGCTATATGGTACTCAAGTAAATTATTATATACGTAAATTTAATTTAGCTAATACGGATAAAGTATATGGTGAAAACCCGTATGAAGGATATCAAACTCCGCAAACACTTACTATGTTAATAGATTTAACAGACGGAATGATAACATATTCACAATACGGGTTAGTATCAGATGATGAGTTAGCAGCTGTAATAGATATTGAGTCTTATCAACAAACTCTATCTTCTAATTATGCTAGTGCTTCTGTTACTATGCCTAACGCAGGAGATGTATTTCAATTAACTGAATATGGTGATGATCGACCGGGAGGAAAAGATGGTAAAATATTTGAAATTACAGAACGCATGGATCAAATGGTCGGAGAAATAAATCAACTTCAAGGACATTATGTATTTAGATTACGTGCAAGAAGAAATGATCATACATTCTTACCAGGATTAACAGCTGAATCAAAATCAACTCAAGTTACTGATACGTCTGGGGTCGGTTCATTAACAGCATTAGAAACCGATTATATTAATGATTTAGATACAGAGCAAACGTCTTATTTTGATTATGGAACTAATGATGACGTGTATGGAGATTATTACTAAATTCATATTCTACGTCTTTTAGTACAGAGTGATATCTTTCATTTATATATTTGTTAATAGGAATAGGCTTTAAACAGTCTCCTTTGTGTCCCATTTTTTCTGCTTTGTCTGAGATAATATTTACCGCCTCATATAAGCACAACCATCTCGCTAATTGTGAATATTGTTTTATCTCGCGGTCGGCTGATGAGTTATTTTTCATAAATCATTGTAGTTGGTAGTATAGTGTTAATATCAATTTTTATTTTATTAAGGGCATTACATTCTTCACAGTTAAATTCATTTTCATCAGTTAGAATTACGTATACATTATTCATCTTTTTACATCCTTGACATTCAGCTAATATTCGATTTTGTTCTGCTAATTGAGATAAATGTAATGCTTCTTTTTCAAGATTTAAATGAGCGATATATCTAAGAATATTATTATATAGAAAAAAGAATAATATCTGTAGTCCAGTTGTTCCAATTGCAACTTTTAAGAATGTTGTAAGAGAGGGATAAAATAATATTGCTATACTGCTTATTGAAATTGAAATTGAAAATACAATAAATAAACTTTTAACTATCTGTTTCGTCATGATCTAAATCTTCCGATACAGATTTTATAAGATCTTGAATTTTTTGCAACTTTAAAGTTGCGGATTTTACAATTTTTTCGTCTAAGTGTATGGAAGGATTTTCGAAAAGCTGAGTTATTAGCCCTGTGGCGTCTGATATACTTTTAAAAGCACTACCAAGTTGTTCGATTAAATGATCACCTGGGAATGGGACTAGCTCAGCTTTAACTTGATTATAGGTCTCAGGACTAGCTTTTGCAATATCAGCTAATGTTTTTGTAGTAGGTCGAACGTGTCTAGACTTTACGTCTTTCCAGTACTTGTTAGTGTACTTATATAAATCTTCAAAAAGTATGCCTTTCATCATAAGTATTTAATAAATAGTTACATGGGAAAGTTTGAAAATAAATTTTTATCTTTACTTAAGGAAGATGAATTTGGTGCTGCCACTCCTGATGTAGCTCCTGCAGTTGATGCAGAACCGGGTGATGATCAACAATCTTTTGCAAATGCTTTAGATGAGCCAGAGCATGCTAAAGATTTTGAAGATGTAATAGATCAAAACCCTAATGAACAACAAGAGCTTTCAGACTTACAGGAATGGATTGGTAATATTGATGAAGTATTACAATATCTTAACGGTGGTATTTCTAGTGTATTAGGTAAATTAAGAAATGATAATAAAGTAGGTACTATTTTTGCTGATGTTTCAGATGCTACGAAAAGTGAGATTCTTGATGTATGTGAAAGATTAGCTAGTTTAAATCAAATTTTCAAAAACCTTTATATAGAAAAACATAAATAATTAAAATATTATGGCAACTAAAGCAGAATTACAACAAGCGGTAGATGAAACGACAGCAGTGGCAACAACAGCACGAGCTGCTTGGAAAAGCGCTATACCAGGAGCAGATGCCCCGAAAATGACTGACGATGAGCAGGCTGAAGTTGATGCATTAGAGGAGACGTATGGTAAAGCAAAAGGAGCAAGAAAAGCAGCTGAACGAGCATTAGCGGCATGGACTCCGCCCGCAGCGCCTGCGCCTGCGCCTGCGCCTGCGCCTGCGGCTCCGACAGGCGAAAAGCGACGTTTATCATCTGGAGTTATAGTAGGTCCAGGTCATCAGTGGTATGGTTTCGGGAGACCAATTTAATTATAATTGAGAGAGTAATAGTTTACCTTTTAACTCATTGTAACTATTTTTAATTATAAACCGTGATGAAATTTCATCACGGTTTATTTTTATGCACAAGTCGTTAAAATCTTTATATTGTGATAATTCTTCAGGCCATATAAAACATTTTTCTCCTTGACTAAGTAATGATTGAGTTTTTTCTTTTGCAGTTTGATCGCAACATTGATTATCCAGTACCCATATTCGCTTATGAAATGGTTTTTGTATTATTTGCTGTTCTTGTCGTTTAGTAAAACAAGATTTTCCCTTACTAATACCACCTACTGCAACACCATTTTTAACAAAAAAACTATCTATTGGACCTTCAAAAATAAATATATAATCTAAAGTATTATCTACATTATCAATATTAAATATTGTTTTATCAGCTCCTATTTTTGAAAGATATTTTGGTTTTGTATCTTTTTTATTTTGTTTTAATTTTCTTGATTGATAAAATACAATTTTATTATTATCGTAAAATGGTATTATTATTCTATTTTTATGTACAAAATCATTTCTACTAAACCATAAGGATTTAGGTTTATTAATTGCTGTTAATAGTCTTCTTTCTTTACACGTAATTATAGCATGTGTTATCATCGGTTCATGACTGTAAAAACTACATTGAGCTTTATCATATAAATTAATACAATCCCCAGGAAGAGACTGTGGTGGTTTATCGGGAGTTAATTTATCTTCTGTTTTAACAGGAATGTTAAATACATCTATATCTTTACATTCATTAATTATATCAATATAATTCTTACCTGTTACTTCTTGAACCCATTTTACAGGAGACCCACTCCATCCACAATTGTGACAAAAAATATGATTTTCTTTTACTATATAATAAAGACGTCTCTTTTTATTCCAAGATCTCCCTTCTCTACAGATAGGGCAGCCACCTTCATATACATTAGTTAATTTTTTATACTTAGGATACCCAGCGTATTGATAAAATTTCTCAACAATATATTCTTGAGGTATTACTTCACTTAGCTTCATCTACTGGTCGAACATCAACTATATGTTTTGTAATAAATTGTCCTGTTCGAGGATCAGTATAATGCGCTTCAGTACGTATTTCATTACCTATTCTAATTTCTCTCATTATAGGAGTAATTGTATTACCAGCTGGTCCCATAATATTATTAGGATTTTTTTTAAATTCAACGTTTTGCATTTTTTATCGCCTTCTTAATAATATTTATTATATTTTCATTATTATTAAATGACTCTCGCCATGAAGAATAATTTCTTACAATAGACCACATATTTAATTTCTTTGCTTCTTCTATAAATTTATTATAATTACTTTTATTGTTTTTGCAATTATTTAATTGTTCTTCGTATACAGGTACTTCATCCGGATAATAATCATAACCAGTTGACAAGTCCATTAATTTTATATTTCTTTCATAAATAATTTGCTGTTCTTCTGTTAATTTCGTTAAGTCTAATTTTTTAAACCTTGCTAATCCATATCTAGGGATTCCTGGAATATTGTCAGATTTATCTCCTGTAATTGCTCTATAGTTCAAATATTGTTCTTTACATACACCTGTATATTCTTCAAAATTTTGCAGTGTAACTTCTTTCTTTTTAATAGGACTATAAATTCTTGTATCAGCAGATATTGTTTGTAATAGATCTTTATCAGTAGTTATTATAACGTTTTTTCCGGGTAAATGTGTTGATAGCCATGCCATGAGATCATCGGCTTCCATTCTGAGCGGGTACATATTATGTACTCCTAATAAAGCAATAATTTCTTGTATTTTTTCTGAGTACTCATGTACGTTTTTAAATTTGTCATCGTCCCTATTTGCTTTATATTCTACAGTAATAACTTCATTCCTGAAATTAGTAGAAGGCCATTCTAGTTTTTTATCCCACGTACAATAAATTTCTTTTGGCTGAAACTTATCTACATAAGATTTTAAGGATCGTAAAAATAGAAATACTTGTCCGGGACTGTTTGCTTCGTCTAATTTAAAATTATTAGTCCAGAAAATTCGATATAATAGATTGTTACCGTCTATTATAAGATTATTTGTCCCACCATTTTTCATTTTCAATATACCACATTATAGTGTATCTTAAATCATCGGCAAATGTTTTTTGAGTTTCAGAAAATTCTAATTGTTTACCAGCTTGAATCATCATATCCCTATACATTGAATCTCTTAAACTATATCTAAGATCATGACCTTTTCTATCTTCAACATAGCTAATTAACCTTTTAGGTTTTTTCAAAATCGTCAAAATTATCTCCACAATTTCAATATTAGATATTTCTGAATGGTATTCTGAGTCAGGAGCAAGGTTATATATCTTTCCTGCATCTCCTTGCAGTAATACGTTATATATTTTTTCGCAATGGTCTTTGACATATATCCATTGACGTATGTTATTACCCTTTCCATATACCGGAATTTGCTCATTATTATTAGCTTTGTAAGCAATAACCGGAATAAATTTTTCGGAATATTGTCTGGGTCCGAAGTTATTTGTACATCTTGTTATAATAATATCCTTTTTATATGTTTTGTGAAAGGATAGCGCTAATAAATCTGCTCCAGCTTTTGTTGCTGAATATATAGATGATGGTTCTAATAAACTATATTCTTCGCTTGGGTCTGAATTAAATTGTAAGCTACCATATACTTCATCTGTCCCTACTTGAAGAAATCTTGTGGTGTCTGGTAGTTGTTTGAGTAATTCATATACACCTACATAATTACTATCGATAAAAATATCACCGGCTTTAATACTATTATCTACGTGGGATTCCGCTGCAAAATTTACAATATAATCATATACTGCTCGAGGTTTTCCAAGCTTAAAATCTGAGATGCTCTGATAGATTATATCTAGTTTATTGCTATGACCAGCAGTATGTTTATATAAATCCCATAGGTAATCTTCAGTGTTTTGTGATACACAATAACTATAACTATCTACTATGGTTATTTTGCAATTTTTACATTTTTTATATAATAGTTCAACAAAATGACTTCCTATAAATCCTAAACCGCCTGTTACTAATATATTTTTATTTTTCATAAGTTTCCATGTAAATAATGGCATCCTTCATGGCGTCACGAGATCGATTTCGCCACCAAAAATGATGCGCAAAACTTTTTTTCTTGGTCAGTTCAGAAGACCTATTATTTGATACTATTTTTTCACTTAAATCTGGATCTATGTTTTTTCGAACATTTGGATATTCACAATATAAATGTTTTATTAGTTCTTGATCGCCCGGGCTCTGTTGAGATTTCGGTAATTCTGATATTGTAGTTGGTTTTAAGAATTCGCAAGTATTAAAAAATTGTTTACTAAATTTTGTATTTTTTACAATCATGAATCCTGCACATAATCCATTAAAATCTTTAGATATAGTTATATCTTTATGTAGTGAGTGATAGCGACGACCAGGTGTATTTTGTGATTCATTAAAAATATCATATGTTGTATCTTTAATAAAAATATCAATATCAGAATATATTATATATTGATAATCATATTGAAGTTGTTGATTAATTACATTTAATTTTTGTAGGCGACAGATTCCTGGGTCTGAGGTATCAATTACATCATGTTTATAATCATAATTATTAAAATGCGCATATTTTGTAAAACGAGGTCCAGTATGTATCATTAATTCATGATAATCTGACCCTGCAGACGTACTGTGATATGTAAGAAGTAATATATTATTCTTCATATGTTTCTTTTTCGCTTAATATTCTAAGTAATGATTCTTTTTCTGGTGGCATATCTAATCCGTGTACTTTTAATTTATCTGTTGATAAAATACAATTAGATCTATTTGCAACGATATGTTGTTTTAATTCATTATAATCAATAAACTTCCAATTTGGATTCCATAGTCCGTGTCTATCTAAGATTTCACAAACTTGTGCTGTTGAAAGAGGCTTAGGATTTACACAGTTATAAATACCACCTGGTAAATCTTCAATATTAATAATTTTATTAATTACAAGAAGTAAATCTTCAATAACAGTTTTAGAGTTTACTTCATTAAGAATATTATTATATTTTAAAATTTTACATAAGTAATTTTTTGATGCGTTAAAATCATTACAAACAGGCATTCTTATTCGAAGAGTATATACGTTATTGAAATTCTGTAAGCATAGTTCTGCTGCATGTTTCGTTTTACTGTACCAACTACTATCAGAGTTAAGTAATCCAAAATTTGGATCATCTTTTTCTGTATATAGTACATTCTCTGGACCGTTATATATACATCCAGAACTCACATTAATAATTTTTATACCGTATTGCTTACAGAATTGGGCTAAGACAGTAGGAAATGTTACGTTTAAGTCCCAACATATTTGTTTATTTTCTTCACAAGCATCTACATTTGGTTTTCCAGTATATCCGACACAATTAACTATCCATTTACCTTGTGAACCACGAAATTCAAATAATAAGTTATTGAATAATGTTTCTTTTAAGCCTTCTGGTGCATTATATTTGTAATTTGATAAATGAACTATGTCATGTATATTTCCGATAGTATCAAAGAGATACTTATATGCCTTACTTCCAATGTAACCGTTACCTAAAACAATTATCTTATTCATCTGTTTTTTGTTCTTGTACGTCTTTAAAAAATTCTATATTTCCTACTCGTCTTAATAATGTTTCTATAGCATCGTAATCTTGAGGTGTTTTACCAGAAACAATTACTACACTCTCTCCTTTAAGATCATATCCTAATAGTATAAATGATTTTAAATGTTCTGCTAAATAGTCATTAATAAATGACATATCTTGCTCTTCTATTTCAACAGACTCAGCGGCATTAATACTAGATTTTAATAAATTATCAAAATTCTTATGGTTAGGAATTACTTTTTTCATTAGGTGTAATATCTTTTTCAATTAATTTAGTCATAATAACTTCCATACTATCTGTTCTTAAATGAAAGTTTTTGAAGTGATTGCCGTCATTTAGCTCAAACTTAGAATCTCCACTCCAGTCATAATTAACATAACAAGTTATATATAAGGCATTTGTTATCGGGTTAATCATTATTGTCCACCGCCGCGGATCTTCAGAAGTATAATCAGAAAAAATTCTATTTACAGTATATCCGTTATCTCTTAATCGTTTGATAAAATACCCACACGTGGTAACTTTATTTTTCATTAGTTCTTATAACTTGTACTAACAAATGTTAAGTCACTATTATCAATGTTAATTTTCACCATGAGCATTTTATATTGGTTATTTATATTAACAATTGCGTTATTAAAATTCAATGTAGATATGAGTCTAAATAATTCTATATCTAAAATTAGCTCATAATCTAAATCCTCTCCATCATAAGAGTCTGCTAATAGAGTGGTATAGCTGTCTACATTTTGTAATTTTTTATCTGATAATTCAGCATATACATTTGTATTTTCAGTTTTAATATATATTTTGCTAGATTCTGTTACAAACGGTAATGCTTTTAATATCGTACTATTTTTTTCTTTTGTTAATTTAAATTTTGTATCAAATGTAATATTATTAATTTTGTTAAAATCGAAAGGATTACTATTAATTAGACTATCATCAAATAAATGATATGTAAATCTGTTATATTTACTATCGTATTTTATATGATTTTTTTCTATTTTAAGATGTATATTATCTTCATCTAAACACGATAAAATTTTAATTAATTTTACTGTATCTGGTAGACATATAGTACTTTCTTCTGGATGATCATCCCAGCTTATATCATATATTGCTTTAAGAAAAATATTAGAATTATTATGAACAATAGTTGATATATTATCGCATACATTCAGCGTTGCGGATGAGTTTAATCTTGATACGGGATTAAGAAAATTTTGAATAAAATTATCTTTATTCTTTATTGGTAGAATCATTGTCTAATTTGATTCGTATATTAATTTCTTTTGCATTTTTTGCAACTCGGCGTTCAATTAAGTTTATAAATTTAGTGATTTGTTTTTCAACAGAAGATACCCGCTCTATCAGGTTATTTAATAGAGCGGGATCTCCAGTCATTTGTGGCGGTACCACGGTCGGTTGTTGATATAGTTGCTGTGGTGGTTGATGTCGTGGCGGTTGATGCGCAGGTTCAGGAGCTTCATATATTTTATTGTCAACTGGAATGTTTTGCATTGTTGCACTTTTTTGAATAATATCTTTATTCAAAGATTTTGCGTGAGTGTTCATTTGATGAACAAACATTTTTACTGTATCATCCTCGTTGAGATCCATGTTTTATTCTAATGTATCAAGCAGTTCTTTAACTTTATCATCGTCAATAGCAGATGATTTAGAATCATTTTTTGGTGTTGATTCTAAGTCATCAAAATTTAAGTCATCCTCTTCCACTGATGTATTTGCGGGTGGTTGAGGATCACTGCTTTCAGTAGTATCTGTCGTTCCATGATAATGCTCATTGAGCATTGTTTGCAGTTCATCATAGCTTTTAACAGGAAAAACATTCTCTAAATCAAATGTTTGATCGTAAACATCTTTAATAGTACTATCTGTTACTCCTGAGATTTGAGAAGGACTAGCAAATCGAGAACTTACATATGTCGGATACCCGCCTTGCTCTTCAACTTTAACTCGAAAACTACAACCTTCTTTCGAAAGATCAAAGATCCTTTCACCGAATTCATCTGCATCTTCTCCTTCCATTGCCTCCATTACAATTTTATGCAATTGTCGACCGAATCTGAGAATTTTCACTTTACCTTCATTCTCGGGATTATCTGGATCTTTTACTACATAAACATTAACGAGCCAATTTTCCTTACGGTTTAAAGCTCTCGCCTTTTCTTTCTCCTCTTCAGAGCCAGTACGGGAAAGCCTATATCGAGCCTCTGCAATAGGATCCCTTTCTCCCCATGTTTGTGGACTAATTGCACTTTGAAATTGTCCTGTCATCTCACTAACCCATCCATGTGAGTAATAGTGAAAAAATGTCTTACTAGGATCTTTCACAAAAGGTACAAGTCGTAATACATATGTGTTACCAGGCTTCAATCGCATAATATTGCTAGTTGAATTCTGTTGCGAGGTCTTGGCCATCGCGCCTCTAATTGATTCAAACATATTCGTTGTCATTTTCTTTTTAATATTTTATTTATAGTATTAGTTAATTTTATTCCCAAAGGTTTGATTTTTTTCGAAAATGTATATCTCGATCTCAAACTACTTAGAGTATTATAAAAGCTATCACATACAAATTCAACTATATTTTTTTCTAGCTTAATATTTTTTTCTGATATATTAAGTGATAGTAAAGAATAATAAGTGATATCACCTTGTTTTAAATCTAAAATAAAATCAGGATATATTCCTGACTGAGTGTCGAGATATTGATTGCAACTTGTTAACTCACGCTCAATACATGTATCGTAAATAAATTTAAAGCTATTTCTTAGTCTATTAATATTAAACTGGTGGTCGGGGTTTGTTAATTCTATCTCTGTTGTGTATTTCTTATATGTAGAAATAGCATTGAATGTACTGTAAAAATTAAGAGGTATATATTTTTCTGAATATAATTTATATGGTGCATCAAAAAAAATAGTTGGTTCTATTTTTTTGTTTTTTAAAATATGTGATATTTTTTTGAGTAAAGTATATTTTGTATCATCTAATTTTTGAAAGTCTTTTCGAGGAGTGAACCCTTTATTATTTCTAGCAGCTTTAAGATACATATTATATATGTTCTTTTCAAACACTGATAATGTACTCATAAGTCTATAGAATTTTTTTTAAGAAATTTAGTTATATATTTACTTTTATATAAATATGGTTCATGATGTAAGAATATTTTGATTAAATCATAATTACTATCCAATTCTAATAATTTTTTAAATAACTCTCTATATCTATTTTCTTTGAGAACTAATAAAAACACATTTGCAAGATTAATTTTTTTATTTTCACAGATAGAAATAAAACTACATAAAGATAAAAATATATGTATATTATCTTTTTTTTCTAAAATTGTATATGGATCATCCATTTAACGGTTCAAATTGCTTACTTAAAGTTAGTACATTATCGTTTAATACACCACCGGCTGCATATTCATGACCTCCTCCGTCACATATTTTTTTTGCAAATTTACTTAAATTAAAGTCTATATTTCTATTTCTACGAAGATATACTCTATTGTTTTTTAAATTAATCATCATACATACATCACATTCATAAGTATCAACTATATGTTGACCTAGGTCATTAATATATTCATTGGCAAATGTACTAATAAAATTGTATTGTTTTCCTGCTATAGAAAGTTTCGCTTTAAACAAATCTATACTTTCTCTCATTTTTTTAAATTTATAAAAATGATAACTAATTATTTTATTTTGTTCATTTGTGAAACCAAAAAATCCATTTTCAAAATCATTAATAAAATTTTGTAATTTATCACCATTTTTATACCAAAGATAAAAATTTAATTTATTACTTTCAGGATATTTTAATTCATAACAATCATAATCATCAGCAAATGTAATTAGTTTTTTTTGTTCGTTAGTTAGATTTATGTTTGGATATATGTGATTGAGTATTTGATATAAATGTTTACTGCATGATGTTTGGTTTACATCAATATATGTTTTAGCAAATGAATAATCATCTTCATGGGATTTGTGGTGATCAAAAATAAGTACATTATTTTTATCTATTAAATCTTTAACTTCTGTAGTGTCCAAGTCAAAGAAATATACCCTTTTATAATCTTCAATTTTATTGTAATTAAGCCAGCCTAATAATTTCTCGCGTATGTTAGAAACTTTTAATGTTACAGCTTTTGGTTTAACTTGTTTAAACCATGTATAAATTAAATAACTACAACATCCGTCGAGGTCAAGATCAGTAAAAATTATTTCATTCTTCGCCATTGCCAATATTTACATTACTCTTCCGAATTGTACAGCGTCATTTTCCGCAGTGTTAACATCTTCATTAACATTGAGGCTTGTATTTTCTGTAAGAGTAAGAGTATTGTAATCTATAGAAACTCTAGTGCTACCTGTATTAGAGCCAAAACGGTTTTTAATAATACCCATATGAAGTGCATTATCTTCCTCGTCTTCTTCTGTTCTCCAAATACTTACAATAACATCTGCAGTAGCTCCTAATCCATAGCTCTCTCCAATAGCCTCTAACCCAGGACCGTTAGCATTGTTTCCGTATCCTGTTCTATTTACTTGTGTAGCGGATACAATAGGACATTCAAAAGTATATGACATTGCTCTTATTTGTTCAGAAATACTTTTAATACGTTCGTATGAATTATTACCATATGTACTTGCTAAAAGATTTAAATAATCAAGTACTATGATATCAGGTTTAAATTTTTTATTTATTAACTTTTTTATAAATCCTTCTAATTGTAGTGGTGTAATTGAACTCGGAGCAAATTCTTTAATTATTATATTTGCTCTAGGATGAGTCATTTTAAATTTACCTACTTTTTCTCTTAATTCCTCTAAATGATCATCTAAATGATTTATAGGTAATCCAGTAAGTTTAGATGTAATTCTTTTACAGTAAATCATTTCTGACATTTCAAGAGAAACAACTAAAACATTTTTATCTTCTGCGGCGGCATTACTTGCTATATTACTTAAAAATATAGATTTACCTACATTAGTAGGGCCTGCAAATATATACATACTACGACCCTGCTCTAAGAAACCTCCTCCTAATCTGGTATCAAGCCATTCCCATCCAGTTTTAATCTTTTCTTCACGCGTTGTTAGATCAGTGATATGTTGTTCTACATCTTTAAAATAATTATGACCTACGTTTGTAGTAATAGAAATATTACATGCTTTTGAAAATTTATCATGAATACTTTTTACATTCCTTTCTTTATTATCAACAATTTCTAAGAATGTATTAAATACAGCTTGTTCTTGTAAGAATTTTTCTGTATACGAAAATAGAATATCATTAGATAATTCTACTTTTAGACCGTCAGTAATTTTTTTACTTGATTGATAATGTTCTTTAAGTTGTGAAGTGTTTAGATATAATTCTAATTCTGTACGTGTAGGACGTCTGTTGTTTTTTTGATAAAGAGCTTGTATTATTTTAATTATTTGCTGAAAATCTTTATTTTTAAAGAATTTATAATTAAGATTATCAATAACAGAATTTAAATAAAGTTCATCTTCAAGACAATTCTTAAAAACTACTTTTTCTAAATATTCGAGATCTATGTCTAAATAATTACTTTCGTTTGTTAGCATATTCTAGCAGAGTATTATAGAAGTAATCTTCGGATTTGCTATACTCTTCTGTGTGGTTGAGTAGCCCAGGAGATTCGTGAATAATGTGAATAGGGGCAGTAGTTAAGCGCAACCCGGCTAAATGACAGTCTAAGCAAAATTTTAAATCATAATGATGAAATCCTTTTATATTAGTATCAAATTTTATTTTTTCCTTTGCGATAGATTTAGTCCGAATAGCTAAAAATACACCATCTAATAATATTACTTCTCTAGGTGTATTGCCAAATATAGTTGGACGATAATCTGTATTATTATCATAATGTGATACTATTCCGGATATAGTAGTCGGCTTACACATTATATGCCATAAGCAAGGCTTTTCGATTTGTAATTTACTACCTCCAGCTACTCCAACAACATCAAACCCTCGTTTAAATGAATTACGAATTTCTTTTAAAAAATTTATACTATCAATGAATACGTCATCATGAACAAATAAAATACAATCATATTTTTTAAGATTCTTTGGTGTAAGATAATTATTATAAACAGCACATAATCCGTTAATATTTTTATATGTGGGTTGTAGGGTAAACGTAGTTACAGTATTATTTTCATGTAACTCTAAGCTTTTAAATAATCTAGAAGTTTTGAATTTAACTGTTGTAGCTTGCGTAGCCACTGCTATTAAAGTTTTCATATAAAAAATGGAGAATTTAATTCAAACGTTTGTTTCTCTAAAAATTTATTTTTACTAAAATTAAACTCATATATTATTCCTTCTTCTACTAATTTCCATCCAGGTAGTTGAATTGAACTAAAAGATTTATCATCAGTAAATAATGTTGACCCAGATCTAAAAATTTGTAATCTACCCATGTTTGGCGAATACATCCAACATCCAAATGTACCTTCAAGATCTGATAATGCGTTTTTAATACCAGACATATATATCAACGGTAATATTACGCTACTATCAACCTTATTTGTTTTACCTTTAAGTTCATATTTTTCTTTTAATTCATTAAAATTTTGTAATACTCCATTGTGCGCTAAATATGTATTTTTATATGTAAATGGGTGAGAAGTATCAGCATCAAATGTTCTAATTTCTGATGTAGGAGATTGTACATGTCCTAGATAATATATACAAAAAGGGTTTTCTTCTATATGTTTATCAAAATCTTGTTCGTATTTTGTTGCTACTCGAATGTCGTTTTTCATTCCTCCCGGGAATATCATTGTTACACTACGTACAAAATTACCTCTTTCAGAGTTTTTTGTAGATAACTCTCTAAAGGTTTTAATATCAGTTGAGCCAAAAATTCCACACATATCACTTTAATTGTATGAACTTTGTATCACTTAGGCAACTTAAATCTTTACATCCTGCATATGAAATAGAGCTTTTAAGAGCCTTTTCGATTTCTGTTAATCTAATATTATATTCTGGTGCTAAGTCTATTTCTATTTGTTTACCTTCAACAAAATTTAATTTATTTCTTTTTTGAGTATACGACGTACTACCATAATATTGCTTACGTCCGTTAATATGTTTTGCGGGTGAGTCAATACACCCTGCAAAAAAAGATCCAACCATTACGCAATCCGCTCCAGCAACTAAAGCTTTTGCAATATCTCCAAATTCTTTACATCCACCGTCTGCCATTATTTTAGCCTTTGGTTTATGTGAGCTAATTTTTAATAATGTTGAAAACATAGGAGTACCAAACCCGGTCTTATACCGCGTAGTACAAATAACTCCAGATCCAATTCCTACTTTAATAACATCTGCTCCTGCATCTTCTAAAAATTGAAACCCATCGTATGTTCCAACGTTACCGGCAATAACTATTGAATTAGGAAAATATTTTTTAACAAACTCAATCATATTACCGACTTTTTGGTGATGACCGTGAGCTACATCAATTGTAATAATATCAATTTTATATTTATTAAGTATAATAGCTTCTAATTGCTCATATGAATCTCGGTTTACTCCTATACTAACGCTTACACAATTACAATTAAGGTCATTAAGTTTCTGTACTGCTTCAAATACATTATCAAACCGATGCATAATATAAAAATAATTATTATCATCTAATTGCTTACAGAGTTCGATGTCTATTACGGTTTTCATATTAGACGGAACTACTGGTAGGTTAAATGAAAACTTTCCTAACTTAAAAGATGTGTCAGCAGCGTTTCGAGTATCTAATTGACTGTATTTTGGTACTAATAAAATATCAGAATATTCTAATTCTTTACCACGGTATATCTGTTCGTTCATATTCAATTGGGTCTTTCATTTTATTGTCTAAAAATCCTTGTATACGAGAACTGCACGCAGTACAATAACCACATGCTAATTCTTTTCCTTCGTAACACGTCCAAGTGTCTTCGAATCTTACACCGTTATCTAGTCCGAGACTGATAATTTCTTTTTTGGATAGATTAATTAATGGCGCTTCTATTTTAATTCTATTTTTACGGTTTAAAGCAGTTAAATGATTAATTTGTTCTAAAAACTCTGCACTACCGTCCCAATATCCTGCTTGACTGTCTACAAGAGCGGATCCATGATACACCGTTTCTGCTCCAACAGATTCTGCATATGAACAAGCAATCGATAACATCATCATATTTCTAAATGGTACATAATTAACAGTTTGGGCATCCCCTAGAACATCTTTCGTATGAGCGACTTTAATTTTATTGTTTGTTAAAGAAGAGGTATTAGCAATTTTTTTGAAAAATTGTATATCTAATATTTTGTGTTGTTCAATAGTGTCATAATTAATTAATTGAAAGCCAGCGAATTGGATTTCTTTACGATGCTTTTGACCGTAATCAAAAGTTATTGCATATACTTCTGACGCGGCTCGTGCTACTATGCTTAATATAACTGAACTATCTAAACCACCTGAAATCGGTACTACGGCTTTACTCATCGTCTTGTTCTAATATAGCGCTATCTTGTAAGGCTTTACCATACCGATATTGCTCATTTATAGAAGATTCTATCTTAGGTAATATATTATTCCACACTTCCTCGTCTTTGCGCCAATTTTTATAGTATCCTAATTTTTTATCTCCCATGCTATATGTAGAACCATTTTGTTGAATAACTCCATGAGCCACAGCAACATCTTTTAATCCAGAATATTTATCTAAACCTGTTTTAAAGTTTAAATACGCTTCTGCTTGTAGAAATGCAGGAATAAATCTATTCTTTACAGTTAACATTCGAAGAGTAACTCCCGAATAGTTTCTGCTTTCAGTTAACGCTTCATCGTTATCGTTTGCTGCGTCTGTTCTTTCTTTTTTAGCAGCCATTTGGACTAATAAAGAAGCCATGTACATAGGACCAGATCCCCCAGCTTGTTGCTTGACTAGGGTAGGATGGAGGGCACCAGGGTCAGCATATGTATGATTACTACATATAATGGTTGTACCAGTTACGGCAGCCTTATATGTAATAATACGCATCATGGATTTAAGCTGTTTAGCTCGAAGCCCCATGTCCATGGCTCCTTTATTAGCCTCAGCATCGGCAATTTCTTTTGATGACGCTAAGTTTCCGAGAGAGTCGATTGATATGATAAATTTTCCGTGAAGACCCGGCTCTTCTTCGACCCCATCTAAAAATGCCATAATTTGATTACGACAGTTTTCGACAGTATCAACAGGAACATATTTTACATTTGAAACATCTAAGCCGACATTTTCAGCACCTTCTTTTTCAATAGCAACCTCGGTATCAAATATTATAGGAATCATTCCTTGTTTTTGAGCTTTAGCGAGAATTTTATTTAAAATAAAGGTTTTACCACATTGAGCTTCTCCTGCAAAGATTGTTATTCTACCTTTAGGTACTCCTCCATATAGAGAGCCAGATAGAATAGAGTTTAAAACTAAACACCCGGTGTCAATCCATTCAGTTACATTACTTAATGTATTTTCCTCGAGAGTTGTTGCGTGAGAATTTAGCTTTTGTAACTTAGCGAATGCTTTGTTAACAAGAGTTTCATCATACGCCTTTTCAGCATATTTTGACATATTAATCCTCGAATAATGTTACTTCAGGTATTTCCTTTTCAGATAAGGCTTTTACAGAAGGCTCCGGATTTGGCTCAGCTTTAACATTAATTTTAGCATTATAATGTATTAATATTTTGTCAGAAATAGTAGTTTCTACTTCTGTATATTGAGAAGTTATATATTTAAAGGTAGGAGGTTCTCCGTTAGAAAATTCAGTAAAGAATAACGGCATAACGTCAACTTTCATATTCGAAGCATCATTAGGAGTTACCATAATCATTGCTGGTGCTTTTACTCTTAAATTGAATCTGTCTGTTCTACTAACTCTCCAAAACAAGTCCTACCTATACTATCAACATATGTAACGATATCCATGTAATTATTATATTATATTTTTCTTAATTTGCAACGGGTAATTTAAAGAAATCAAATAAATCTGTGTTTACTGCTTGTCCTGGTCTAAACGATTTCCAGTTTACGTTATCGTAAAATCTATCAATAACACTATATACGATTTTTTCAAACATTTTTTCATAGTCTATTTTAAAATCTTTATTAAATTCGTTAGGTAGATCATACTTAAACCCCAACGAATTTAAGCCAAATTTATTAGGAGTTACTGTATAAAAATATCTTATTTTATCACCAGAGCTAATATATTCATGCTTTTTAGAAATACCATAATAATCTAAAAGCTTGTTGTAATATATAGAGGACTTAACATGAATCGGTGTTCCTTTTTTGACCATCCAGCCTTTAGCATGTACGCTATATTTTTCATATTCTTTAACACCCATTACAAATGCAATGTCTTTTATAGATAATGACTTAAAAATTTCATACGTCTCTTCGAAGATTTGATTTGTAGTGTTTTGATTTTCACTCATAATCATATGCTCAATAATCTTTTTCACATATGGTTTAATTGCATTAGGCATAGTGGTTCGAACCACTTCTACACCAGTGTATTTAAATTTATTACAAACAACTCCTTCGTCGTCAAGTTTATGTAAGACATACCGCTTCTTTTGTAAAAAAATACCTTTATCACAAATAGACTCTCTTTTAAAAACAAACCTAGGATCCTTGGTTAACAGGGTATCTCTTGCCCATTTTTCGATATGAACGTTTAAATTGTCTTCTATATCTTGAACAAGAGTATATACCTCTTCGTTAATATTATTATCTTTATGTAGTGATATTCCTTTGTAGTCAAGTAATGAAGTAATAGTACAATATGAACTATCTGTGTCATTATAAATGATTGGATCGGTTTTTTCAAGATCTTTATCAGTTAAATTGGTTTTTCTTTTAATATAATTTCTTAAAATAATATTGCTTTGTTTTATAATATCTCTCCCTGTCAAGGTGATTGATCGCGCAATATCGCCATCGGCCATAGCAGAGATTTTATTGCCAAAGTAGCCATAAATACGGTTAATAAGAATTTTTAATGTAAATTGCCAAATCCAAAGTTGATCAATTTTGAACTGTATGTCTTTGATTTTTTTCTTTAATTCTGCTTTTTTATTTTTATCTTTCTCTTTCTTAAGCTTTATCGATAATCGGTGTTTTTGTTCACGAGCCGTGGTCCATTGTTGTTTTTTTCCTTTTCTTATGTTATAGAAATGATCAGTAATGCGCGGGAAAATTCCTTTCACTTTTTGTGAAAAAAGTTTTTTGGCTCTTGTTACTGCAATTTCATTCTTAGTACACCATTTATTAAAATCCCCATAAGACATCTCAATATCCTTGTTATTTACTGTCTTTATATATACTTTATCTTTATCTTTATCAGTACCAATGATGCTCCCTATTTTAGTTTCCGGGCTCAAGTTAAGAGATATCATCACACTAGGGTATAGAGAATTAGCATCAAATGATATAATATTTTCTTGGAATCCGGGTTTTGGCTCACTTACATATGCTCCTTCATACTTACCGGATTTATCATCTACTTTTATAAAAGTTGGAATGACACGCGGTGGGTCCAGCTTTCTCGCTTCAACAATTGCACGACCGTTTACTGTACTAATAGTACCGAGAGCTGCGTTAAACGGTGTTAATCCTATGTATGATAACATTCTTGCTAGATCCATGTACATAAGCTTAGCTTCAAGCTTAACTAGCAACCGTACATCATGAATATTGTAATCCACGAACTTGTTCCAATCATTGATAGACAGTGCGGCAAGGTTAGTTTCTCCTATATCTACCTTGTTCTCTCCTAGTTCTATGTGAGCTATGTTATCTAGCTTATAACTGTCTTTCATGCCCAGACTGAAGGTTTTATACACATCAAGATAATCTAGCATTGATACTCCTTCAACCACGTATTTTGATGTTTGTCTACCAAAATTACCACGATACACTCGTTGGTAGATTGGTTTCATAATTTCATCGTGTACGGGTGAAAATAACCGAGTTGCGTCTTCGCCTAGTATGTTTCTAACTCGATTAATTACATACGGAATATCAAAAACTTCACTAGCCCACCCAGATAAAATATCAGGTCGTTCTTTGCAATAAAAATCTAAAAATTTCTGTAATAACTCGGTTTCAGTTTTACAATGAACATACTTTACGTCGTTGGATTTTGGTTTATACTTATTAATTCCCCATGTAAAATACATTTTTTCTACAGTATCATAGACTGTAATTACATTAATCATATGACTTGCTTCTTCAGGTTTTGGAAACTCGTCCGGGGAATATGTCTCTATATCGAAAAACCATATCTTAAGAGGAAATTTAGTAAAATCATCTGTTTCATTTATTTTCCAAAACCTATCAACTAAAAATTGTTGATAGGGAGAAATATTTTCATAAATTTTAGGATCGCTGAGATCTTCAATTTTTTTTCTTCTATCTAATTCACTATTAGCGGTATGTTTCCGGAGTTTTGTACCATATAATGACGTTCCATTATATCGATTTGAATTTGTCTCCGAATAGAAATATGGTTGATACGGGCAATCTGTTTCAATCCTAACGCCGTTTTCGTCCCATGTATATAAACGCATGACACGTTGATTCGGTATGTACGCTAAGTTCCTATACATTCCTTATAGTATAGAGAAAATGAAACAATAAGTCAACTAATTCCGTTTAAGCGATTAAGATTTTTTCTTTTTGGATCACCATACGGAAATGAATATAATTCGGTATAGAAATTAATATTATCTTCCATCCACCTAGACTTCATATAATTTCTCGCTCGCTTTACTTCTTTAAGATATTTTTTATTATCTTTAGTTATAATCTCTATTTTACTTACTAAATCGTCTCCGGTTTTAAATTTAAAAAATGCAGAATCATATGTACATAAATCTTGGCAGATACTCGGGATACCTAATGCACACGATTCAATAAATTTTAAATCACTTTTTGCTTTATTGAAATTACTATCTTCTAACGGAGCATAAAAGACTGTAGCATTCATATTATTTATATATTCAGGATAGTTCACTAGATTAGTCCATGAATGATATTCAATTTTTTTTTGCTTAATTAAATCTCTTAGAGTCAGTGGGAAACCGCCTACGAATACCCATTGAAATTTATCTACTGTTTTTCTTATTACATCGTTAATGTGATAGAAATCATCTTTTTGTTTAATTCTATTCTCAATATCAAAATGCGCACCGCTCCCGCAATAAACTACACGCGGTTTTCTTTTATTTTTTTCAAAATTATCTCGTATTTTATTAAAATCAAAATACCGATCCATCCAGAGTTTTGGAATAAAATTAGGTATAACTGTAACGTGTTTATTACCGGTTTTTTCTATATAATATTCCTTCATGAAGTTATTTGTTACCGTAACTTCATCACAAATTTGCATAATTTCCATACTTGTTTGTCTGATGCTGGGATCTTCAAACGCAAATCTAAACTTATTATAATGAGGAATATCCTCTTTAAAGATAAGATCGTCTATTTCATATATAACTTTAAACCCGTATTCTTGTTGTATCTGTTTGAGCCATTTTATATATTCTAGCTGCGACTTAGTTGCTTGTCTTTGTATTCGTATGGTTTTAAGCCCTTTGTAGAAATTCTTATCTCCTATCATTACAGTACCGCCTTGTACATTCGCTTTACCGTAGCAATTGAGTAGTAGTTCAGGCCATATCATTCTCCAGTGGCCACACCCTGAATAATCAGCATAAAAGTTTACTGCTCTCGGTAAGTCTGGTGCAGAGTGAGTATGTGAATCAGCGGTGACTTTTGGTCGTTGGTTTTGCGACAAATTGCATAAATTCGGTCTAACCGATATAGGCGGAGAAAACGGTAAGCGGTTCGTATGCTGAAACGGTGTAATCATCATATAAATTTATTGTTAATTATTGGATAAATCCACACGTGTAGTAATGCTATTCTTTTTTTCTAAAACAATAACGTCTCCGGTTGCTGCTTTAACTGATTCTTTTCGATGAGAGATTACATATATACTTTCTTTATGGTTATCTATTCGTTCTTTAATTATATTCAACACTAATTCAACTCCTTTTTCATCTAACGAGCTATCTAATAATTCATCAAACATTAATAAATTATACGCTACATCACCCTGTAATCTTCTCATATCTATAAATGTAAATAAAATAGCAAGATCTATATTTTTTCTTTCAGCACCAGAGAAATTAAAATAAGAACATTCTTCGTTTTTTTCGTTTACAATTTCTTCTTCAAAATATTCATTAAATCTACAAATACAATTTGCATCCATTTTTTGTAAATAGTATAATAATCGCCTGTTTAAGATATCTAAAATCTTTTTTACAATAAACGATTTTACACCTTCTTCTGATAGAATATATTTTACTATTTCTAAAATTTCTAAATCTGAATGTATGTTATTTGATGTTTGTTCTAGTTCATTTACTTCTTTTGTTTTTATTTTTAGTTTGTTATTTAGCTCTTTTATTTCTAAGTTAGTTTCTTTTTTTGTTATTTCTTGTAATTCGTTTTTATTTTTATCAAGATCATTCTTAAGACTGCTAATATACGCAGCTGTTACTCTATTGTTATTATGTAATGTTTTTATAGTAGATATATATTCATTAAGCTGTACCTCGGCCGCGGTATTGTCTTCTTTGAGAGTGATAATACCTTTTTGTTGTTGCAATAAGCTTTCAATATCTTGTTCACAGTTATCGATATCTTTTTTAATTTTATCCTTTTCTTGTCTTATGTGCTCTCTATCTTTGTTTGTAATTTGGTGTAGGCACATAGGACAGGTATCGTTTTCCGTACCTATATTTGAAATTTGTTTATTGTAGAATTTTATTCCAGTTCGATGTTCAGTAATTTTATTTGATATAGAATCTAATTGATTTTGTATATTTTTTAATTTGTCTTTTATAAAAATTAGTTTATCTTTACTTTTATTATATAAATCTTTATTTATACTTTTAATCTTTATCTTATTTTGCTCTATATCTTCGTTTATAATTTTTATTCTATCATTTATTTTGTCTTTTTGTTCAACGATATTACTTAATATTTTATTTTTTTGTTCTTGAAGGAGTTTAAAGATATTAGTTATATGATCGAAGTCTTTTGTAATGTGTTCATATTTTTTTTGTACGTCGTTGTATTCAGACCGAGCGCTTAAAAGCATATCAGAAAAGATTTCTAAGTTTAAGATGCCTTCGATAAACTTTCTCTTTTCAACTTTTCTTTGCGCCATAAACGGTAATGTAGTATTGAGCGACATTATGACGCAATTTTGAAATACTTCAGGAGAACAACTCAGTATTTTTTTTATCTTTTTGCTAGTATTGGGTATAGTACTTTCAGTTACGTCAATGTCGTCGACGAACAGATAGCATTTTGTAGGTTTTAATTTACGTACAATTCGATAGTTATTTGTTTTATTATTTTCATTTATTGAAAGTCGTAACTCTACATATGTATTTTTTTTATTTATAGAGTTTACAACAAACTCTTTTGCAACTTCTCGTATTGTTTCACCGAAAATAGCAAAATGTATAGCATCAGCAATTGTTGATTTTCCAACACCATTTCTTCTATCTTCTTTATCTTTATTAACACCGGTAATTATATTTAACCCTGTTTGAAATTGAATTTCAATTGGCTTTTTTCCTATCGATAGAAAATTACTTATTTTTAATGTATTAAAATTTATATACTTCATGTAAATTGATTATATAAAGTCACAGTTTTGTTTATTACTTCTTCTTTATTATCTATATCTAAAGATTCTACATATTCTATAATACATTGTTTAATGTTCAAGTCACCAAGTTCATTTGTTATTTCAATATTATCACCAATATTAAATTTATGTAAATAATCCGTTACTAAAGAAAATGGTGCTTCAAAATTTATAGATGCAATTATTTTATCAATTAAATTTGTTTTTATATCTTTATCTATAATAATTTTTATAGCTAGCTTGGACCAACCTATTTTTTTTGCTATAGCTTTTAATTTTTCAAGCTCACTTAAGTTTACTTTTACATGTATGGGAGATATTTTGTTATCGACAAATGTATATTTTATGTTTTGTTCATTAAAATCAAATATATAAAATCCTTTTTGATCCTGAATGTCATTAAAATCCATTTCAAATGGGTTTCCAACATAAATTATCTCTCCATTTGAGTATTTTCGGCGTTGTCGTTTATGGAAATGACCAGATACTATGAGTTTAGACTTCGTTAGTAAGTCACATGATTGAATACCTGTCTCACATATCTTAAAACTATTAAAATTAAAATTTTGAATTTCAAAATGTCCAACTAATAAGTCACATTCTGGAATTTTATCTATATTTGTACCCCACGGACAGAAGCCAACCTGCTTATTAAAGATAGTCCGTACAATTGGCTTATCGAGAATGTTAATATTTTTTCTATTATTTAAAATAGACAATGAATGTACGTTAGAATTGTCTTTATAATAAGCATCATGATTACCAGGAATCATAATTATTTCAAACTCATTAAATAAGTCTAATAAATCATTAGCAAAATGTAGAGATTTTACATTTATTTCATCTCGATAATGAAAAAAGTCTCCTCCAAAAAACAAATTAGTAATATTTTGGCTTTTTAGTTCGTTTGTGAACCATTTTCCCCATTCTAGAGTAACGTCATGCCACTTTTCACTATTTTGATGACAGCCAATATGTAAATCAGAAAAGAATCCGATTTTTTTGTTACTTTCCTCTGACATTAAATGTATAATTCTTTGTCGTAATCTTTATTAGGAACCTTATTTTCGCTGCCGCCGTCTCTTGCCATGTTTCCATAAAATTGTTCTTGATAGTCGAGAATTGTTTCCCTATATTTCTTTTCTTTTTTTATTCTATTAATAAAAGCATGGTAGGCAATAGTAGTAAAATATGAAAATGGGTTTGATGG
>Ga0209349_1000181_pt1 | contig 34572 bp, 47 predicted proteins | sample ETNvirnome_2_130_FD_184067 | JGI IMG/M metagenome (GOLD analysis project Ga0209349, IMG submission 184067) | Marine viral communities from the Pacific Ocean - ETNP_2_130 (SPAdes) (version 2) | ecosystem: Environmental > Aquatic > Marine > Oceanic | place: Pacific Ocean | collected 2013-06-22
GACAAAAAACGTCACAGACTTACATTCGAGAAAGCACACGGCGGCGAAGTGTTCGGCCGGTGTTCGAATCATGGCAGCGGAAACGAAGAAACCACGCAAACGGAAAAAGCCAACGGCGGAACCGTCCGCGTACGAAAAGCACAAGGAACGGATTCGCAAACGCGAAGCGGAACGGTCCGCGTTGGGGCGTGACATCGGACCGTTGCCGGCGGTCGTCAAACCGTCCCGGCGGTCGGACGCGGAAATGTCGTTCCGCACGTTTTGCGAATCGTATTTCGGCGCGACGTTTTGTATTCCCTGGTCCGACGACCACCTGACGACAATCGCCAGTATCGAACGCGCCGTGTTGGAAGGCGGGTTGTTTGCGGTGGCAATGCCACGCGGCACGGGAAAAACGACACTGGCCGAAACCGCGTGTTTGTGGGCGCTGGTTTACGGACATCGGGAATTCGTGGCGTTGATCGGCGCCGACGAATCGCACGCGGTGCAAATGTTGGAAAGTCTCAAAACCGAATTGGCCGGCAACGACACGCTGTCGGAGGACTTCCCGGAAGTGTGCGAACCCGTCCGCCGGTTGGACGGGATCCACAACCGGACCGCCGGCCAAACGTGCGACGGCGTCCGGACTCAATTGACGTGGACGCAAAAGGAAATCGTTTTGCCGACGATTGCCGGTTCGATTGCGTCGGGCGCCGTTGTCCGGGTCGCCGGCATCACGGGACGTATACGCGGGATGAAATTCAAACGTCCGGACGGTCGACAGGTGCGGCCGTCGCTGGTCGTGATTGACGATCCGCAAACGGACGAATCCGCGCGGTCGTTTTCGCAATGTGCCACACGGGAACGCATATTGGCCGGCGCTATTTTGGGCTTGGCTGGTCCTGGTTCGAAAATCGCCGGGGTTATGCCGTGTACGGTTATTTCGCCCGGGGATATGGCGGACCGAATCCTGGACCGTGAACGGCATCCGGAATGGAATGGCGAACGGTTCCGAATGTTGTACGAATTCCCTACCGACGAAAAGTTGTGGGACGAGTACCAGGAATTACGCGTGGCGGGTCTGCAATCTGGCGACGGCGGCAAGTCGGCGACCGCGTTTTATGTTGAAAACCGCGAAGCAATGGACGACGGCGCGCGAGTTGCCTGGGCCGAACGGCACAACCCCGACGAAGTGTCCGCGATTCAACACGCAATGAACAAGTTTTTGACGGATCCGGCGTCGTTCTGGTCGGAATATCAAAACGATCCCAAGACGGACGACACGTCGGGCGACATCATGACGTCCGACGAAATCGCGACCAAATGCAACGGGCTAGGCCGTGGCGTGTTGCCTGTCGACGTGGACAACGTGACCGCGTTTGTGGACGTCCAACAACGGTGTTTGTTCTGGCTGGTCGCGGCGTGGGCCGACGATTTCACGGGATACGTTTTGGACTATGGCGGATTCCCGGACCAGGGCCGCGAATACTGGGCGTTGGCCGACGTGTCCAAGACGTTGGGCCGACGGTTCCGCGGCGCCGGGATCGAAGGCGCCATATTCGCCGGTCTCAACGCGTGCGCCGACGAATTGTGTTCGCGGGCGTGGAAACGGGAGGACGGCGCCGAATTGAAAATCGGTCGTTTGTTGGTGGACGCAAACTGGCAAACCGACGTTGTCTACCAATTCGCACGCGCCACGAACAACGCGGCGGTAATGCCGGCGCACGGTCGATACGTCGGGGCGTCGTCGAAACCGTTCAGCGAATACAAACGCAAACGCGGCGACCGTTTGGGCCACAACTGGCGGATCCCGTCGATCCAGGGGACCAGGACGGCGCGCCACGTGGCGTTTGACGCGAATTACTGGAAGTCTTTTGTCCACGGTCGACTAACGGTTCCGCTAGGGGACAAGGGGGCGTTGTCGCTGTTCGGCAAACGTCCCGCACAACATCGAATGTTGTCCGACCATTTGGTCGCAGAATACCGCGTGCGGACCGAAGGGCGCGGACGTGTCGTCGACGAATGGAAGTTGCGGCCGGAACGTCCCGACAACCACCTATTCGATTGTCTGGTCGGATCCGCGGTCGCTGCGAGTGTTACGGGTTGCGTGTTGCCGGGAACGGCGCCGGCGGTCAAGGGATCCGGCAAACCGACACGGCGGAAAGCGGTTGTTAACTGGTGAAAGGGGCGTCACGGATGGCGAAAAAAAAGGCGACGAAGGCAAAACCGAAACGGACAACCACGCGGAAACGCGGGCGTCCGGCCGGCGCGAAAAACAAACAACGGGACGTCGTTCCTGGTGCGTTGACGCGTTGCAAAATGTGCGGGTCCACGGATCGGACGAAATACGAAGGCGAACCGCGACTGATGCTATCCGGCGGCGTCGACCAGGACGGCAACCTCTACAACTGCGTGTCGTGGCGGCGGACGTCGTGCGCGACGTGTGGACAGCATAGGATTGACCAGTTTTTCGAAATGCGGCCCGAACTGGAATAAAATCCTTATGCTAATTTCTTGGCCTGCTGGAATCCCTGCACAGCGCGTCCAATAGGTGGACCAGTTGTGCGGAGATTTCATGGCCGACAATTCGACAGCTATCGCCGAGATTCGCGCAGTCTTAAGGCAAGGCGCGCGAACAGTGACAATCGACGGACAAACGATTGTCTATGATTTCGACGAATTGCGCCGCGAACTCCGCGAACTGATGGCCGACGACGATTCCGATAAGGGCCGTCGGCCGGTCGCCACGCGTATCACTCTTGCGGGGTTCTAGCCAATGCTAGATTCACTCCTGCGACGATTTAGTTACGACGGGGCGGCCACGTCCAAAAATCAACGGAAAGCGGCGTCGTCGGCGCTGTCTTCCGAAGACGCGAAGTTGACCGCGTCGAAGCGGAAGGTTTTACAGGGCGCCGCGCGCGACCTGTCGCGCAATTTCTCGATTGCGGCCTGGGCGATTCGAAAACATTTGGATTTCGTGTCGTCGTTCAAGTTTCAAAGCCGGACCGGGGACGCCGGGCTGGACCGCGAAATCGAACGGTTAATGTCCTGGTGGCAACGTCCGGAAAACTGCGACGTTGCCGGCCGTCACGGACTCCCGCGAATGCTGCGACTTGCCGAAGAACGGCGAACCGTCGACGGGGACGTGTTCCTGTTGAAATTGACCGGGCAACGCGTCCGCGGCAAGTTGCAAGCGATTGAGTCGGACCGCGTGATCGATCCGCGCGACGACACGGGGCGGTCCGGCGCAACGTGGGTCCACGGTGTCAACGTCAACGACGCCGGGCGGGCTTTGGGGTTCGCGGTACACAAACGCGTCCGCGGCGGCAAGGGTCTCGAAATGGACCGCGTTGTCGCCGCGCGAAATGTAATCCACCACGGTTTTTTCGACCGGTTCGATCAGGTCCGCGGTGTGTCACCGTTGGCGCCGGCTGTCAACGTGTTCCGCGACGTTTACGAAGCGGCGGACTACGCGCTGGCCAAGGCCAAAGTTTCGCAAATGTTCGGGCTGGTGTTTTACCGCGAAGCGTTGGACGCGGCCGGCACGCTGGACAATTCAACGGATCCGTACGAAGTCGACTTCGGGCGTGGTCCGGTCCTGTTGGACCTGGAACCCGGCGACAAGGCCGAATTCCTGGAATCGAAAACGCCGGCGACCGAATTCCAGTCGTTCGCACAACTAATGATTTCCGTGGCGCTGAAGTCCCTGGACATTCCGTTTTCGTTTTTCGATGAATCGTTTACGAACTTCTACGGATCCCGCGGCGCGTTGCTGCACTATCAAAAGGCGTGCGAAGCGAAGCGGGCCGACGTGCGGGACGTGTTGCGGAAGTTGACCGCGTGGCGGATGTCTCTTTGGATCGACGACGGCGTGTTGTCGTTGCCGGCTGGCCGCGGCGTGTCGGACTTGAATTGGGAATGGATTCCCGCGGGGTTGGCGTGGTGGGATCCCGCGAAGGAAATTCGCGGCGACGTTGAAGCAATCAACGCGGGACTGCGCACACGATCCGAAATCCGCGCCGAAAAATACGGGGACGACTGGATCGACGTTGTCGACCAGTTGGCACGGGAACGGGAAGCGTTGGAGGAACGCGGTTTGTTGGCCGACGCGGACGCCGCGCCGGGAGTCGTGGACGAAGGGGCCGAAAATGACGAATAGCAAATACAACCTGTCGAGTCCGTCCACGTTGTTCCGTTCGACGGTCGCCAAGACGTCCACCACGCCGGCGGTTGACCGCGACGGCGGCGACCAGGGCGCCGGGTTGATTCGTGGCGTTGCGATCATCACGCGCGGCGAAGCGTTGGGACACGGCGTGTGGATAGACCGCGAATTTTTGCACCAGTCCGCCGACGCAATCAACGCGGCCGACCGCGGGCTTAAGTCCCGTTTCACACATCCGGGATTGTCCGGCGACGGAATGGGCAAATATCTAGGGCGCGTCCGCGGCGCATCCGTCGACGGCGACGTCGTCCGCGGGGACTTGCATATTTCGAAGACCGCACACGAAACGCCGGACGGCAATTTGGCCGAATACGTTATGGACTTGGCGCAAATCGAACCCGATATGTTCGGCCTATCGATCGTGTTTTCGTCGGATCCGGAAACCGAACGCGAACACGCCGCGAACAACGAAACGTCGCCGGATCCGGCGAACGCTGCCAATCTGCCACACGCGCGACTTGCAGACATTCGCGCCGTTGACGTCGTCGACGAACCGGCCGCGAACCCGTCGGGTTTGTTCCATCGTGGCGACGAAATCGCCGGCGAAGCGGACAGCCTGTTGTCGTTCGCGCTGGGACTGACAAGCGACGCGCCAAGACTTTCGAATTTCGATATTGATCCGGGACGCGTCGCGGGATTTGTCGCGCGGTTCTTGTCCCGGCATGGCCTGGAAATCACAAAGAGGGAAACCGAAATGGACGAACAAACAACGGTCGACGAAACCGTCGAAGAAACCGAAACGACAGTCGACGAAGTCGTCGCCGAAGAAACAACCACGGACGACGATTGCGGCGGTTGCGACGATTGCGATCCGACTGACGTGATTGACGCAATCGACGAAGACGCCGAAACCGTCGAAACCGAAACCGCCGAAACCGTCGAAGCGTCGACCGTTCCCGACGGTCAACAGTTTCTTGACGCATTCGGGGACCAGGGCGGTGTCTGGTTCGCCGAAGGCAAGTCGTTCGACGACGCGCGCGAACTCTACGTGGCCGGCCTCGAATCCGAAGTCGCGAAGTTGCGGGCGGACAATGAACGAATGCGGGCGGACCTGTCCGCCGGCGAAGACACGCCGATTTCGTTTGGTGGCGAAGCGGACGGGGAAGCCGACGAAATTTCGTCGGACGCGCGACGTATGGGGCGTGCCGCGGCTGTTCTGCGGCGGGCTGTTCGAATCAACAACAACTAAAGACCGGCAACGGGTCCGGTTTGTCTGAAAATTCCGAAGGGGAAACACAATGGCCGACGCATTCTTGACACTGTCCGATCTGACCACGATCAACGACGCCAATCTCGCAGACCGGGACATTTCCGATTTGCTGGACGACGCGCCGTTGTTGGCACGTTTGGCCGCGGACGTCGTTCCGGGGACCGATCATAAATACGTCAAGGAAACGTCGGCGCCTGTCGTCGGTTTCCGCGCCGTGAATGACGGACTCGAAAACACGAAGTCCGCCGACACGCTGGTCACCATCAACTTGAAAATTCTGGACGCAAGTTTCGCAATCGACAAAGCGCTGGCCGACGCCTACATCGGCGGGCCGGAAGCCTACATTGGTCGCGAGGCCGCGCGGCATCTCAAGTCCGCATTTTTCCACGCCGAAAAACAAATCCTTTCCGGCACTGGGAACGAAGCGGACGGGTTCAACGGTTTGCCGGACGACGGCAACCTGAACGCCGTGGCCGATGATATGGTCGTCAACGGCGGCGGAACCACGGACTCGACCGCGTCGTCCGTGTGGGCCATTCGGTCCGCCGGCGATATGAATGATTGTGTGGCGATTGCCGGCGACAACGGCAAAATTGACATTGGCGATTCCGTCGTCCAACGTCTCGCCGGTTCTTCGACTGGTTCCTACCCGGCGTACTACACGCCGATCCAGGGATGGTTGGGCCTGCAAATCGGCGGCAAGTATAGCGTCGGTCGTTTGGCCAACGTCACCGAAGACAGTGGGAAAACCCTGTCGGACTCGATGATCGCCGACCTGTTGTCGGTGTTCCCGGCCGGCCGCGGACCCAACTATCTGGTGATGTCGCGTCGTTCGCTGAAGCAACTTCAGCAGTCGCGAACCGCCACCAACGCGACCGGCGCGCCTGCGCCGTTCCCGTCGGAAGCGTTCGGCGTTCCGGTGATCGTGTCCGACGGCGTGTCGGATGTCGAGACGCTGGTTAGCTAATCGGGCGTTCCTGGTCGTCCGGGGCCGGGACGGGTTGCCACTCCCGTCCCGGTTCCCGGATGTCCGTTTGGTTTCGGGGAATTGTTGTGTCGTTTTCTTCGGCGTATGCCCTGGCGTTCAAGACCGCGCAAGCGGTCGCGGGCGTGTCGGTAAGTTACGCGCGGGGATCCGACACGGTAACCGTCACGGCGTTGGTGGGGGACACGCGGTTGGAAGTCGCGGACGAATACGGCGGGACGACTGTCGTGTCCAGGGTCCGCGACTACATCGTAAAGGTGTCGGAACTCGTGTTGGATTCCGTCACAGTCGAACCGCAAGCCGGCGACCAAATCAGCGAAACGCGCGGGTCCACTACATACGTTTACGAAGTTATGTCCGCCGGCGCTGACCAACCCTACCGGCCGTCGGACCGGCACGGAAACACGTGGCGCATTCACACAAAATTGATTGACGAAACCTAATGGCCGCTGTCAACAGTATCGCCGACGCCGTGGTAACGAAGCTAAACGCTGCGACGTTTACGCAATCGTTCACGGCGGTTCGAAAATACGCGCCGATTTATCGTCTGAAAGATATGGACACGTTGCACGTCACGGTTGTCCCGTCGTCGGAAGACATTTCGCCGGTGAACCGTGCCGACACGGAACACGAATACACAATCGACGTCGGGATCCAGAAACGGTTTTCGTCGGACGCGAATACGACAATCGATCCGCTAATGGATTTGGTCCAGGAAGTTTCGGACGAATTCACGGGCGCGGGTTTGGCGGGTTACACGTCGGCGCATTGGGTGCGGACGACTGTCGATCCGATTTTTGCGCCGGACCATATGTCGAAGTTTCGCCAATTTACTTCCGTTGTTCGTCTCGCCTATAGGGTGTTCCGATGATCGGAATGGATTTGAAAGCGGTCCAGGGTCAATTTCTCGACCGCAAAAAAGTATTGCGGCGAGTTAGCAAGTCAAAAATAAAGCCGTTGATAAAACAGGGCGCCTATGTGCGCAGGACGGCAAAAAAATCCATCGCAAAACCGCGAATGAAAACAGTGGGGGAAATGACCCCCGACGAACGCCGTTCGTACGAACGGCGGGTGGTGGCGAACAAGTTGGCGGGGCTGCCAAGGCCAAAACGTCCGCTAGCGTCCAGTCGGCCGGGGGATCCGCCACGGTCGCAAACCGGAACGCTGAAAAAATTCCTGTTCTTTTCTTTTGATTCACGAACGGAATCCGTCGTCGTTGGTCCTGCGCGCATCCGTTCCGACGATCCAAACGCGCCGTCAACGTTGGAATTCGGCGGTTCGGCAACCATTCGCGGCCAACGCCGCACAATCGCGCCGCGTCCGTATATGGGGCCGGCACTGGCAGAAGAACAACCAAACTTCGCCGCGCTTTGGCGGAACTCTATTCGATAAGGGGAAACACAATGGCCGTCGTTCTTGGAATGAATGCGAAGATGTATCGAAACTCCGGAACCTATGCTTCGCCGACGTGGGTGGAAGTGGATAGCGTCCGGGACGTGACGCTGTCGATGGAAACCGGCGAGGCCGACGTTACGACCAGGGCCGCGGCCGGTTGGCGCGAATCAATCGCCACGCTGCGGGACGCGTCGCTGGAATTCGAGATGGTTTACGATTCGGCCGGAACGCATTTCGCCGCAATCAAGACCGCATTCACGGCGGGAACCAATATCGAATTTTTGGTGCTGGACGGCGACAACGCCACGTCCGGTTCGCAGGGTTTGCGCGCTGAAATGTCGATCATGTCGTTCTCGCGAAACGAAGGCTTGGAAGACGCGTTGACCGTTTCAGTGTCCGCCAAGCCGACGAAGCCGTCGACCGGTGGCGCCGCGCCGGCGTGGTATACGGCAAGCTAACCAGGGAGGCGCGTCTTGAAATCGTTCGCAGACAACGCCGGCCGCACATGGGCGGTACAGGTCAACGTCGACACAATCAAACGCGTACAGGGGTTGCTAGACGTCAACCTTCTGGACGTGGTCGACGGCGATTTGATCGAACGTTTGGTGGCGGATCCGGTGTTGGTCTGTGACGTGGTTTATGTCGTTTGCAAACCCGAAGCGGACAAGCAAGGCGTGTCCGATGAGGAATTCGGGCGGGCAATGGCGGGGGACGCGATTCACAACGCCGCGGACGCGTTGTTGTCGGAAATCGTGGATTTTTTCCCGCCAGCGAAGAGGAAGATTCTAGCGGCAGCGTTGGAGAAAATGCGGGATCTGGAAGCGGTGGCAATGGGGGCGGCGCTGGAACGGATAAACGACACGGATTTCGAGACGAAGCTACGCGAACAACTGGCGGCGGAATTTGGAAAATAATCTTTGAACTGGCCGGCGTCGTTGGCGTCTATCCAGGTCCGTTTACGTTGCGGGAACTTGTCCACATGGTCGACGGACGACAACGCGAAATGTGGAACCACACGTCCCACGTTCTGTGGCTAATCGCAAGCGTCAACAGGGATCCGAAAAGATCAAAGGCAGTGAAGCCGGCGGACTTCAACCCGTTGACGAAACGACGCCAGAAAGTCCGCGGGGCGCCGATTACGGTTCTGCGGGACGTGTTCATTGACCGCAAAAATCCGGACGTGGTCGGGGAGAGTGTGTAATGGCGGGCGCCGGTGGTATTCGCGCGGGTGCGGCGTTTGTAGAGATGTGGTTGAACGACCACAGATTGACGCGTGGTCTCAAGAAATTGTCGGCGAAGTTGAAAGCGTTTGGCGCGAGTGTGACCGCGCTGGGAATGCGAATGATGACGCTGGGCGCCGGGCTGGCCGCGCCGTTGATTCTTGCGGTTCGTCAATTCACGAAGATGGGCGACGCAATCCACAAGATGTCCGCGCGGACAGGGATGTCGGCGAAAGCGTTGTCGGAATTGGGGTTCGCCGCGGAACGTTCCGGAACGAATTTGGGGACTCTCGAAAAGGGAATCCGGCGGATGCAACGGAACCTTGTCGACGCCAAGCGCGGTCTATCGACCGCCGTCGACGGTTTCGCAATGTTGGGACTTTCCGCGCAACAACTGGAAGGAATGTCGCCAGAGGACCAGTTCACGTTGATGGCGGAACGAATCGCCGCGATAGAGGATCCGACGAAAAAGGCTGCAGTTGCACAAATGATATTCGGCCGCGCCGGCGCGGAACTCATTCCGTTGCTGAACGAAGGCGCGGCGGGAATGGCGAAGCTACGCAAAAAGGCGCAGGAACTCGGAATCACAATGTCCCAGGACGACGCGAACGCCGCGGCGAAACTGTCCGACGCATTGGGCGACGTGTGGTCCGCGGCGAAGGCGGGCGTGTTCCATATCGGTTCGGCATTGGCGGGATCCCTAACGGAATTCGCGCAACGGGTTTCCGAAACCGTCGCGAACGTGTCCAAATGGGTTCGCGAAAATCAGGGGCTTGTCGTGTCCGTCGCGAAAATGGCGGGCGCGTTACTGGTCGGCGGCGCCGCGGTTGTTGCCGTTGGTGCGGTGTTTTCCGGGTTGGGCGCTGTTGTCGGCGGCGTTGTAAGTGTCATCGGGCTTATCGGCGTCGCGTTCGTCAAAATCGCGGGATTGGTTGCGTTCCTGCTGTCGCCTATCGGACTGGTTATTGCCGGACTCACGGCGCTGGCCACGTGGTTCCTCACGTCGACCGCGGCCGGCGGTGCGGCGTTGTCCTGGTTGGGCGACCGGTTCCGGGATTTGAAGGCGGACGCGTTAGCGTCGTTCGGTGGAATCGCGGACGCGCTGGCGGCGGGGGACATTGGGTTGGCCGCGAAAATCCTGTGGTTGACGTTGAAAATGGAGTGGCAAAAAGGCGTACATTTTCTGAACGGGATATGGCAAGAGTGTGCCACGTTCTTTTCGAAAGTGTGGACCGGCGCGACTTTCAACGCGTCCAAAATCCTGGTCAATGCAACGTCGGCTATGTCGTCCGGATGGGTGGAAGCCGTCGGGTTCATGGAAGACGTGTGGGCGCTATTTCTCAACGCGCTACAAAGCGGGTGGCGGACTTCGATTGGGTTTATCGAAAAGGGCTGGCTAAAGCTAAAGAGTTTGGTAACCGGCGAAGACACGACCGCGCAACAAAAAGACATCGACAGGAAAGTCGCGGCCGGGAACAAAGCGGGCCGGGATTCAATGCTGTCCGGCGTAGGTGACCGCGACCGGGACCGCCGAAAAAATTTGGCGGGAATAGAAGACCAGCGAAAAGGGACGCTGTCGGAACTGGACGACGAACAACGCCGTCGGAACGCGTCGCGGGACCGCAAACACGCCGATTCAATGGACGGGACACAACGCGACCTGGACGCCGCGAAATCGGACTGGCAGAAAGCGATAGACCGCGCGCGGGAGGGGCGACCAACCGACACGACGGAACCCGACGCATTGCCGACGCTGGCGGAATTGCAATCGAAGATCGGCGGCGGAATGGGCGTCGCCGGGCGCGCGGCCGAAACCCGCGGAACGTTTTCCGCGTTCGCGTTGCGAGGGATGCAATCCGGCGGGCCGGCTGAACGGACCGCAAAAGCGACCGAATCGACCGCGGCTAACACGAAGGCGATCGACGAAAAGCTAGCCGAGTCGCGCGGCGTATTGTTCACAACCTAGGGGCGGAACGATGACGGTAACGGTAACCGAAAAGTGGGACAGTCGAAAACGGTCCATTTCCGCGGACTCCGCAACCGTCACGCTGGAATACCTGGTCGACGGCACGGACGAAGACAACGACGCCTATAACGCCGTGGTGTCGACGTCGCCGGAATCCTACGTCTTCGACGCGCAAAGCCGGACGCTGTACCGCCAAACGATTACGCTGGAACGCGTCGGCGAAAACGAGTGGAACGCGGCGGTTAAATACGGGATCCGGAAAGGGCAAAACCCGACGGAGTCCGGCGCGTACGATTTCGACACGGGCGGCGGGACCACTCACATAACTAACAGCATTGCCACGGTGAACAGTTACGCGGCAAGCGGTACGGCGCCGGACTTCGGAAACCTTATAGGCGTGACGAATGAGTCGGTCGAGGGCGTCGACGTCACTATCCCACAATACCGGTTCAGCGAAACGCACGACCTGTCCACGACGACCGTTACGGCCGCGTACAAGCTAACGCTGATGGGGCTTACAGGTTGCGTAAACAATGGAACCTTTAAGGGAATGGCGGCGGGCGAATGTCTGTTTTTGGGCGCGTCGGGATCCCAGCAGGGCGAAGACGATTGGTCGATAACCTACAACTTCGCGGCGCAACCGAACGCGACGGGCCTGTCCGTCGGATCCATCACGGGAATCACGAAACGCGGTTGGGACTATCTGTGGGTCCGTTATGAGGACGCCGAAGACACGACCGCGAAGCGGTTGGTTAAAAAGCCGATCGCGGCCTATGTGGAACAGGTCTACACCTATTCCGACCTGTCGGGGTTGGGGATCTAATGCGAAAAGTAAACGCCGGCGATCCTCTGAAAATTCCCGCGCGGACGTTCAACACGTTCGTCGATTCGGCGCAGCATTATTTAGACCGCCACCAATCGACCGGACGTAACGCGGACGAAGTCACCAGGAACGCCGGCGTTGTATTGGTGCAAAACGGTTCCGCGGTGGACGTGAACCGGTTTGGCGTGTTGGCCGTAGACGGGTCGATTATCGACCACGCGACGAACGCGGACGAATTCGCGCAACGTGTCGCGCTAACCGGACGCGTGCCGGTGGCGGGCGACCAGGGGACGCCGGTGGTGTTCCTGGAACCAGTGGCCGCGGGGAAAATCGGGCGCGCCGTCGTTTCCGGTGTGGTGCAGGTCCAGGTGGAAGTCCCGGACTTTGAAACGAAAACCTACGCCGACGTAAAAACCGGCGAGTCTACGAAATTGACCGCGACGGACCGGGGATCCGCGAAAATTCTGGACATCACGGTCGACGCGTCCGGATCATTTCCGGCGACGGCGTGGGCGGTCGTGCGGTTGGGGAACACTACATCCGACGACGTGGCGGTATTTTTTCTGGACGAACACCTGGAACAAGGCGACACGTCGGGCGTTGACGCGTTCCGGGCGACTGCCTGGGACACAACAACAACTCCGGAAAGCTGGACGATTTCCGGTTCGACGGAAAAGGTATATGGGCAACTTTTCACGGGTGTCGCGTTCGACGATTCCGCGGTGTCGTGTGTTAGCCTGGACGGGAAGTGGTACGCGATCAGTGGCGGCGTTCAACACTTTACGGCAAAAGTTGCGACGGCGTCGTCGTCGGAAGAATGTGTAAACGTTACGCGGTTTCTCGGCACGGGTTCCGGGGTCACGCCGTCGAGTTTCGAAGCCTTCAACATATTCGGACTAAGTCTAAGCGTCGACGACTTGGTGTTCTGCGAATGGGCAGCGGCATCGTCGGCGCGTTGTGACGTCTTCAACGACGACGGTGGCGGACCTGCGCCGGATCGTGTCCCGCCGGGCCGGTTCGAAATCATCGCGAAATCGTCCGGCGAAGGAGACGAAAACCCGGAATGGGGTTGCGGCCTGGGGACGACGACGGCGGACGGAACGACGACGCTACACGTGGACGCGGCTACGCTGGCCGGCGACGGTCTGGGTACGACCGGCGATTGCACGTTGGTGGTCAATCCTGGTTGTGGAATCGAATTGGTGGCCGACGCGGTCGCCGTAAATGCGACGACGTTGGCCGGCGTCGGACTCGCGAAGTCCGGGACGTGTACGCTAGACGTGGACTACGGGTGCGGGTTGACGACGTCGGGAGATTCTATTGTCTTCGACGCCACGACGGTGGCCGGCGACGGGCTGTCCGTGTCGGGGACGTGTACGCTAAACGTCACGGCGGGTTGCGGTGTGGCAATCAACGCGGCCGGCGGCGTAGAGGTTACCGCGTCCGATTTGGCCGGGGACGGATTGACGCCGGGCGGCAGCGGGTGCGAACTCGACGTCGTTGCCGGTTGCGGCCTGGAAATAAACGCGTCCGGCGGCGTGGCGGTCAATGCGACCGAATTAGCCGGCGACGGGATCGGCGTGTCTGGGACTTGCACGCTGTACGTGATAGCCGGATGCGGTCTCCAAATAAACGGAAGTGGCGGCGTAGAAGTCGCCGCGGCCGATTTGGCGGGCAACGGCCTAACCGCGGCGGCGTCGGGTTGCGGACTCGACATCGATTGCACGTGGATCGAAAACAACTGCACGGTGTCCGGTGCGCAGGGTCCGCAAGGCGACACGGGCGCCGCGGGGCCGGCTGGTCCGCAAGGGAACCAGGGTTACCAGGGCGACACGGGCGCGGCGGGTCCGTGTCCAACGGTGGCCGTCGGGACGGTCAACACGACGTCGGGCGGTTCGGCGGCGGTGTCAGTCACGGCGGGCGGTTCGTGTTCGTACGATTTCGATTTTACGATCCCGCAAGGTCCGCAGGGGAACCAGGGCGACGCGGGGAGTGCCGGTCCGCAGGGTCCGCAGGGCGTGCCGGGGAGTACCGGGAGTGCCGGTCCTCAGGGGAACCAGGGCGTGCCGGGGAGTGCCGGTCCTCAGGGGGATCAGGGCGCGCCGGGGAGTGCCGGTCCTCAGGGGAACCAGGGCGTGCCGGGGAGTACCGGGAGTGCCGGTCCTCAGGGAAACCAGGGCGTGCCGGGGAGTACCGGTCCTCAGGGTGTGCCGGGGAGTACCGGGAGTGCCGGTCCTCAGGGGAACCAGGGTGTGCCGGGGAGTACCGGGAGTGCCGGTCCTCAGGGGAACCAGGGCGTGCCGGGGAGTACCGGGAGTGCCGGTCCTCAGGGAAACCAGGGCGTGCCGGGTAGTACGGGCGGGACAGGTGCAGCGGGTCCGCAAGGTGACGCGGGCGCGTCTGGTCCTCAGGGCGATTCCGGGTCTGGAATGACCGGAATTGACGAGGACACAACGCCGCAATTGGGCGGCAATCTTGACATGAATGGCCACCAAATGCTTTGGCCGATTGGTGTCGGGATAAACTCGAACAACGCCGACGGGTCGCTACACGTTCACACGGCGTCCGCCGGGACCGTGACCGCGTCGACGTCCGCCGACGATATTGTCGTCGAGAATTCCGGATCCGTCGGAATGTCGTTCCTGACCCCGGACGGTTCGGCAAATCAAACGATCTACTTTGGAACGGAGTCGGCACCAACGGCTGCGCGGTTGCGGTACAAGGCCGGGACCGGGGACTTTCAACTGGTCACCGGGACGTCGGGCGGGCTGGTCCTAACCGACGACGCGAACGTCCATATTGGGTCGACCGGAATCGGGATCGGCACGTCGGCAACGCGAACCCTGGTCCTGCAAAATGGAACCGCGCCCGGTTCAAGTCCGTCGAACCGCGTCCAAATGTATTCCAAAGATTCGTCGATGATGGGTTCGCCGTCGGCGGAACTGTTCGTGCGAAACGAAATGGGGACCGAAACGCAATTGACGCGCCACGCGTTCGACTGTCCGGAATGGTTGATCGACCACGACGATCCCCTACCGCAAGTCGACCGGGAACTAAACGTATTCGCCGGAGTCATTCGTTTTACAAACCGTTCGCGCCAGTCGGCGTTGGTCGACCGAATGTTCGCCGGCGACGCCATGCCGGTGGATCCGTTGGAACGACAATGTGTCGTTTGCGAAACCTTCGACGAATACAACGCGCGGCGTGGATTGATTGGCGACGCGGCGTTGACCGCCGAAGATTGGGACGCGTCGGAGGCACGACGCGCCGAAGAAAGGTCCGCCGAACAAGCCGAGTGGCAAGCCGACCACGATATCGACCGGCCGGCCGACTATGTCGTTCGACCGATGCCGGAATGGATGTGCGCGCATGACGACTAGATTCTCCATATTCACACCGACGCACAACGTGTCCCACTTGGACCGTTTGGCGCGTTCCATCGAACGCCAAACGTTCCGGGACTTCGAATGGGTGGTGGCGCCTAACAACGGCGCGACTGTCCAGGACGTCCGCGTGTGGGCCGGGGAGTCGGCGAAGCTGGCCGCGTATCGTTCCGACACGGATTCCGTCGGCGAACTGAAACGGTTTGCCACAATGTCGGCGACCGGCGACATCCTGGTCGAAGTCGATCACGACGACGAACTCACGCCGGATTGCCTGGAACACTTGTCGGCGGCGTTCGACGATCCGGCTGTCGATTTCGCGTATTCGAATTCCTGCGAAATCAAAGACGGGCAACCGTTCACCTATAACGAACGGTTCGGCTGGAAGTCGCGGCCGTTTTCGTGGGCTGGCCGGGACGACCATATCGAAACAATCGCGTTCCCGCCGTCGCCGATGTCGTTCTCGAAAATATGGTACGCGCCAAACCACGTCCGCGCGTGGCGGGCGAGTTTTTATCATAGAATCGGCGGACACGATCCCGCGCGGGACGTCCTGGACGACCAGGAATTGTTGTGTCGAACGTTCGTCCAGGGCAACGTCCGCCACGTCGACCGGTGTTTGTACGTGCAACACCACCACGGCGACAACACGTCGACCGGTTCCAAAAACGGCCGGATCCAAACCGAAACGCTGGAATTGCACGACCGCTACGTGTACCCAATGGCGGAACGCTGGGCGCGGGGGTCGGGGTTGCGGTTGCTGGATTTGTGCGGGGCAATCAACGGAACGGACGGTTACGAAACCGTCGACTTGCACGGCGCCGACGTCGTCGCGGACTTGAACGAACGGTGGCCGTTTGACGACGGGACCGTCGGCGTGATTCGCGCACACGACGCGTTAGAACACTTGCGGGATCCGCAGCACGTTATGCGGGAAGCGTGGCGCGTGTTGGGCGACAACGGTTGGTTTCTAACGCAAACGCCGTCCACGGACGGACGCGGCGCGTTCCAGGATCCGACGCACGTGTCGTTCTGGAACTCGAATTCGTTTTGGTATTACACGCGGCAATCGCAGAACCGGTTTATTGATTGTCCGGTGCGGTTCCAAGCGAACCGCGTGGTGGATTTCTTCCCAACGGAATTCCATCGACAACACAACATCGTGTACACGCGCGCGGATTTGGTGAAGATTGCCGGGCGGATGCCGGGCGGGGTAACGATTTGAGATGGACGAATTGGAACGGCGAATCGTGGACATCGAGGCGAAGCTAAAGACCGATCTAGGCGACGACCACACTACCGGGCAAGTGTGGCGTGTGGTCGATTCGCACACGGAACGATTGTCCCATCTGGACGAAATGATTTGGCAAGGGTCCGATTCTATCAACGCGCAAATCCTCAAACTGCGAACGGAAATCCGGACCATTGGGATAGTTGTGACTGTGGCAATTCCCGTTGTTATTAAAGGACTGGAATGGTTCGCCACAAAATAACCGCGCTGGTTTTGCTGTTGTTGTTCACGCGGTGCGCCGCGGCCGACGACGTGCCGGCATACGTCGCCGCGTCGGTCCACGTCGACGGGTGTTCCGGAACCGTTGTGGCCGTCGACGGCGCGCGCGCGTGGATTGTTACCGCGGCGCATTGTTTCGAAGACGGGCAAGCGGTGTCATTCGTAACCGGCGACAAACGCAAACGCGGCGCGGGGCTGGTCGTTATGCAAGACACGGACGCGGACCTGTCCCTGGTGCGCGTGCGGTCGGTCGACGTCACGGGCGTGGCGACTGTTCCGCCGTCCCGTCCGCCGGGGGAATTTGTGTCGATTGGATACCCGCGCAACAAGGGACCGGAAACCGTCCGGCTAAAATTCCGCGGTCCGGAACGAATCACGAACCTACCGCGGGACCGTTGGGCGTTCGACGTTTTGCGCGGGAAATTCCGGAACGGGTCCAGCGGGTCCGGCGTATTCGTCGGCGGTCGACTGGTTGCGGTGGCGACGCACGGAACCGACGACGTCGAAATGTACGCGGCGCCGTTGGCGGAACTACGAACCTTCCTGCGGCGGGCGGAAACGGAATTCCGGGTGGCCATTCTGGCGCCACGGTCACGGACGACCGTTCCGCCGTTTACGCCGTTGGCGTTCGCGTGGCCATTCTCAAGCGGTCCGGCAAGTTGGGGCGACAAGGACCGCACGCGCGAAATCCTCGAATTAAAGAAACGAATTGCCGAACTCGAAAAGTCGAAACCGGGAACCGGGCAACCAGGGCCGGCGGGACCAGCGGGACCGCGTGGCGAACCTGGACCGGGTTTGGATCCGTCGGCGTTGGCGGCAATCGAAAAACGAATCGTGGAACTCGAAAACTGGCGCGGGCGTTTCCGCGCCACGTTGCGGGTTCGTGTTAGTCCTGTCTCGAAAAGGAACAACTAATGGCAAGTGAAGACAACGCGTCGCGCGTGAACCTGCAATCAATCCTTGAAGCGGACGTGGCAATGGGGATACGTCGCCAAGCCGACTCGTCGCTGTTTTCGTTGGCGTTGATCGACCGCGTGTTCGGAAAAGTCTACGCGGAAACGGATCCAACGGAAGCATTTGCCACGCGGCAACTTGCCTACCGTGAAAGTCCTATCAACCCCGTGGCGCCGTCCTAGTGTTCGCGAATGAAGACGACCGCAGGGAAGCGGAACGACTGGTCGACCTGGACGACCGCGGCCGGCAAATAGAAGCCGTCGCGGTGGTCCTGGCGGCGCGTCGTATGGCGAAGGAATCCGCGGACGAACTTGCGGAACTCGACAGGGTGGCAATACATGAAATCCAAAACCAGTATTTTCGAACGGGCGGCGACGGCGCATCTTCGGGGACGGAATACGTTTCTTGATATGTGGTCTTTCGACGTGGCGGAACGAATGAGAATCCGACGAAAAGCAATCGCGCGGGACGCGGGCCTAGACGAATCGTACGACGTCGGGCCGGCGTATCCGTCGGAAGGACCGCAAATCGTCAACGTGTCGAATGGCGGCGGGTTGGTGAAGGGTGCGGCGTTGGCCGCGGGGTTGTTGTTGGGCGGCGGCGGCGCGGGGTTGGGCGTTGCGTCGTTGCTAGGGGCGTTTGTCGACAAGCCGGCCGCGGCTGTTGTTCCGGACACGCCGGCGCCGGCCGAATGGGAAATAACCGTCGAAAGCGTCGACGGCGAACCAGTGATAACGAAAGCCAAACCGGTCGAATAAACAGGGACGTTTGTTCAATGGATTACAAAACACATCGACACGAAATCAGGGACGGCGACGTGTTGGCGTTTCGCGGGACCGCGGCGTTTTCCCGGTTGATTCAATGGCGGACGCGTGCGCGGGTCTCGCACGTAGGGTTTGCCGTGTGGTTGCCGAAGTGGGACCGGTTGGGGGTCCTGGAAGCAATGGAACCCGGCGGCGTGCGTTTGCATCCGTTGCGAAAACGTATCGCCGACGGCGAATGGGTCGACTGGTACAAAACCGACGACGCGGTCGACAGGTCCGCGTTGATTTCGGCGGCGTTCGAACATTGGGGGAAGCGGTACGCGTCTCCCTGGCAATTTCTCCGGTCTTGGGGTTGGGTTTCTCGGTTGGTTGTCGACAAGCTGAATAGACCAGCGGACACAAATCCGGACCGGTTTTTCTGTTCTGAATTCGTTGCGCATTGTCTCAAGCGCGCGGGTTATGTGTGCAACGATCCCGTGTGGACCGAACCGGCGAAAATGGCGCCGGCCGACGTCGTGGAACTCCCCGTATTGCGTCGAAAGGGGAAGTTGGAAATATGACCACGCCGGACCTCTACGTGTACGCCGCTACCGTGCGGCGCGTAATTGACGGGGACACGTTGGACATTCGTTTGAGTTGCGGCCTGGACGTGTACCTGGACCCCGTGCGCCTGCGCCTATGTGCGTCCGACGGCCGCGGAATCAACGCGCCGGAAACCCGCGGGCCGGAACGACCGGCGGGGCTGGAAGCGACGAACCATCTTCGCCGGTTGATCGCCGACTATGCGGGGCCGACCGGAAACCTTTTCGTCCGGACGTTCAAAGACAAGTCGGGCAAATTCGGAAGACTGTTGGCGGACGTGTTCGTCGCGACGTCGGCGGGTCCGATTTCAATTTGTGACAAAATGGTACAGGACGGTCACGCGGTTCTGAGGGATTATTGATGGACACAACAGAACATCCGCGAACCAGGACGACGCCGACGCCGGAAGAAATCCGCGCCGCGTGTGCCGAAATCCGGGCCGGCTGGACCGAAGAAACCGAAGCAAACCGGCGCGCGATTCGAAACAACAAACCGGTTTTTGACCGGCCGCAAACGTTGCACTGGGACACGTTCAATGAGTAAAGAAAACGACTTCCCTGCCGTCCTGGACGAAATGCGGGAATTGCACGACCGCAAACGACAGGACTACGGAACCGAAGTCGACGGGTTCGCCAACGTGCGCGCGTCGGAAGATTTTGGGATCCCTGGTTGGTTGGGTTCGGTGATGCGGGCTAACGACAAAATGTCGCGCCTAAAGTCGTTCGCGCAAACCGGGACTCTGGCGAATGAAGGCGTGGAAGACTCGTTAATTGACTTGGCGAACTATGCGGTGATCGCGTTGGTGTTGTACCGCGAAGGCGCGGCCGATGATTAGGCCGGCGGTGCAGGGGGTCGGAACGGAATCCGATTGGGGCAATCGATGGAACGAAAAAAATGGGCGGACACGGACGTCGAAGAACTGCGACGGTTGCGGGCGTCGGGAATGTCGATGCAAGATTGCGCCGACGCTATCGGGCGGTCGTACGGGTCGGTTAAGAACAAGTTACAAAACGACCAGATCTACGCCGCGAAGAAAAACACGGAAGAACGTTTCGAACACTCCGTGGCCGGGAACGGGGCGACAATCACGTCCGTGTCGGAACGGATCCGCACGCCGGCGGACGCGTTGGCTTATGCCGAAATCGACGACGACGTGTGGTTGATCGACCGGCAAGTCGTCAATTCGTGGGAAGTCGCGGCGAAAGTCGGGGACGACCTGGAAACGCGGACGCTGTGGCAAGTTAAGTTGTGGCTGAAGCGCCGCGCCGCGAAGCACGTTACGGACGCGCTGGACGCAATGTTTGCGCGTATGTCTGAACACGTGCCGGCGGTTCCGAAGGCGCCACGGCCGGCGGGTCCGTATCTGGCGGAACTGTCGTTGTTCGACGTGCATTTCGGCAAACTGGCATACGACGGAACGTCGTTCGATGTCTCGACCGCGGAACGTATTTTCGAGGACGCCGTCGGGGCGTTGCTGGACCGTGTAACTAATTGGGACGTGTCGCGGATCCTGGTTCCCGTTGGCAATGATTTTTTCAACGTCGACAACTGGTCCGGGACCACGGCGAAAGGAACGCCGCAAGATTCGGACGGGCCGTTTTCGCGTGTGTTCGAATCGGGTTGCGCGGCAATGGTCGCCGCGGTCGAACGGTGTTTGGCCGTCGCGCCTGTTGACCTGTTGTGGGTTCCGGGAAACCACGATCCGTCGACGTCGTTCTATCTGGTGCGGTTTCTCGACGCGTGGTTCCGTTCGTCCGACGACGTCACGGTCGACCGCGACCATAGGCCGCGAAAATATGTCCGGCACGGGTGCAACCTGTTGGGGTTCACGCACGGCGACCAGGAAGCGCATAGGGACTTGCCGGCAATCATGGCCGCGGAAGTCCCGGCGTTGTGGGCGGCGACGACTTGGCGGGAAATCCACCTAGGCCATTTCCATAGGGCGCGCCAAACCGTCCACAGAACAACCGACGAAACCGGCGGCGTTCGCGTCCGGGTGTTGCCGTCACTGTCGGGGACCGATTCCTGGCATTTCCAAAAAGGCTACGTTGCCAACAAACGCGCCGCGGAATGTTATCTGTGGCACGAATCCGAAGGGTACGCGGGACACGTTTCGACAAATGTTCAAGAGTAAAAAAAAACAACCGGAACCAACGCCGGTCCGGATCCGGGTTCGTTACGAAATCCCCGTCGGGGACGAACTCCGCGGATACGAAGCCGACGCGGAAATCGTCGTACACGGGACGACCGGGCAAGGAATCACGCAAGCGGTGCTGGCGTTGGGCAAGGGGTTGTTGGACCTGTCGGACGCGGACCGGACGACCGATTGGCGCAACCGGCCGCGGTTTGGCGGCAATGGCAATGGCAAGGGCGGGAAATGAGTTGGCACGTTCTAGCGTGTTGGGTTGTCGTGGTCGCCGGGCTGGACTCGTGGGTTTCCCTGGTCGACGACGAAGTCCCGTTCGTGGAATTGAATCCGTTGGCGTTGGCATTGATCGAAACCGGCGGCGTGGAATTACTGGTGTCGTGCAAGGTGGCCGGAACCGGCGCGGTGTTGTGGATAGTCGCGACAATGCGGTCCACTTGGCCGCGTGCGGGTTGGTGTTGTTTGGTGACGGTGGCGGCTGTTCAGTCGGTCGTCGCCGGATCGTATTTGGCAAGGATGCTAATAGGGGGGTTCTGAAATGAAACGGAGAACATTTATCGCCGCGGCAATGGTCGCCGCTATGGGCGTGACGGCGGACGCCGCGAAAATCGAGGACGTGCCGAAATACCTGCAGGACATTTCGGTAACGGTGCGGGCAAAAGGCGCTGAAGGTTCCGGAATCGCGTTCGTCCGCGACGGCGTGACGTGGGTTTGGACCGCGGCGCACGTGGTCGACGGGTTGCGGAAAACGCGTACCGTGGTCGACGGCAAGGGCGGAAAGAAAACGCTGGTAGAATTCGACGACGCGCAAGTCGTGCGGATCCTGTTGGAAAACGGGCGGATTGTCGGGCGGTTGAGTATCGACGCGCGTGTCGTTCGGTATAGCGACGCGACATACGGACACGACTTGGCGTTGTTGCGCGTCCGGAAAAAGGGTTTCATTCCGACAAGTTGTCGGTTCTTCCTGGTCGACCAGTTGCCGAAGGTCGGGTCCGATCTGTGGCATTGCGGAAGCCTGTTGGGAAGTCCCGGCGCCGGATCCGTAACGCGCGGCACAATGTCGCAGTTGGGCCGCATTATCGGCGGGTCCAAAGTGATTTACGACCAGTGTACGGTTACGGCGTTTCCGGGTTCGTCGGGTGGCGCTGTCACAATGGCCGACGGTCGTATCGTGGGAATGTTGGTTCGCGGAACGTCGGTGCAAGGGTTCAATCTAATCGTGCCGGTCCGACGCTGGCGGAAGTGGGCGAAGTCGGCGGGCGTTTTGTGGGCAATGGATCCCGCGGCAAAAATGCCAACGGCCGCGGTCCTGGACGCCATGCCAATCGAGGACGCCGGCGGCAACAAGTCCGCCAGTCCGCCGGACGGGAAGCGGTTCCCGGTGTTGATTCGCCGAAAGTAGGCGAACGCGTCACGGGGCGAATACGGACGCGGGCGGCGAAATCGGCCGATAGCGGGACAGGCCGGCCGGTTTCGGCGTCCGTATTTGCGTTGTAAGGCGTCCGGATGTGGTCCCGCGGGGTTTGGGTCGCGGAAAAAACAACGCCGCGCCACAGAAAAACCGATATGGGTTTTTTGGACAAAATTCCAAAATAGACAATTTTGTCGGTTGAATAAACCGATATCGGTTATATACTGCCCGTGCGGGCGACACAACAACACAAACGAAAGCGGAAACAATGGACTACCACGAAAAACGACGACGCGAACAACAAATCGAAGCGGCGAAAATCGCGGAAACGGAAGCGGTAAAGGCCGCGGGCGACCGGACGAAAATCTGGAAAGAAGCCGTCGGGTTGTGTGCGACGTGGAACGACGTGTGGGGTCTGTTCGACGAAATGCAAAAAGTCTACGGGTGGACGCTGGACGAAAATTGCGAATCGGACGACATTTGCGAGTTGTTGACCGCCGGTTGGGTCAACGCAATGGACATGATCGACGAAGGAACAATCGAAGATGGCGACGACGACACGGCGTTCGAAATGGCAATGGCGCCGGTCTGGAATTACTACCCGGACTTGTCGAACTCTCCCCATCCTTCCCGATAACAGTTGACAACCCGCCCGCCGGGCCGAACCCGGCGGGCATGACCAGGAAAACGAAGGGGACGAATGATGGCGGAACGAACGACACACACGCCTGGACCGTGGGAAGTGTTCAGAACAGACGAACACATCGAAAAGCAATCAGGGGTTACTGTCTACATCGGCGACGACGACGCGGCGGGGCGGTTTGCGGCGGTGCGCGGGGTCGATCTGGACGAAGACGCCGCGAACGCGCGATTGATCGCGGCCGCGCCGGCGATGCTGGCCGCATTGAAGGAACTGGCCGACGCATACCAGTTCGCGTGGAAAGTCGGCGGTCGCGTCGACGACGTCGACAACGCCGCGACGCGATACAAGATCATTGCGGACGCAATCACGAAGGCGACCGGGGCGGATCCGCGCGTCGTTGATTACGACCAGGAAAACGAAGGGGACGAATGATGGCACGATACGAATGGGACATCGAGACAATCGAACACTTCCCGGCGGGCGTGATAAAGCACGCGCCGGAAGGCGCGGCCGACGTGGTCGACCACTGCCATTTCGACACGCTGCGTGAAGTTGTGGAGTGGTTTTCGGACTATGGTTTCTCGCCGGGGGTTGAAGACATGGATCCAAAGGCGACGCATAGAAGCTATGCCGTCGTTCTGGTGAAGGACAGCGCGAAGGGCAGGTGTTGGGCGTATGCGGACGCGGCCGGGATGGCCAACTGTTTCGCCGGCGACGAAGGGGACAACGTGCCGGTTCGGTTCCTACTTGAGTGGGAACAGCACGGGGCCGGGATTGTCGAAGGGTTGTTCGGTCGTCCCGGAGAAACGGTATCCGTAACGGTTGCGGGCAAATCGTGGTATGCGTGGCAACGTGAAGATCCAGAAAACTACGAATTCGACAACCCGGAATGGCAGGAAATCAACAGGGGCGCAACGTGGCGAAAGCGCGGCAAGGGGCATCAGGTGGAAGTGTCCGGGCGACGGGCGACGCTGAAGGACATTGCCGACGCTATGCGGGACATGGGAGAAAGCTATGTCGACTTTATGGAAGCCGAAGGGCGGGCAGCGGGTCGCGCGTTGATTGCGGGAGCGCGTCGGATTGTCGAACAATTGGACCAGGACAACGAAGGGGACGAATGATGAAAACCCGAACCTACAAAACGGCCGACAAGCAATTGTTGCGGGACGTTATGGTCAACGACTGGCCGGAATGGTTTTTGGACGTCGCGAAACACGCCACGTTTCAAGGAATCCACGCGCAATACTTCAACGCCGGATTGTCGGGCGGGGCCGCGCTGTCCATGAAACGAAAAATGTGCCCGCGTGGATCGTTCAACGAACTGGCGTTGAATGCGGGTTGTGATGTCGGGGAAGCAATCGCGGCACTGGAACCGGACGCCGTCGCGCAGTTGGTGCGGCATCTGAAACTGGTGGCGGCGGGCGAGACTGGCAAAAAGGCAACAAACCGCGGCGAACTGCGGGACGCCGCGGCGCGGATGAAATCATTTCGGAATCAGTAAACAACAAACCGACGACCAGGAACACGAAGGGGACGAATGATGGCGGAAGAACAAACGCCGTTTTATATGCGGATGCCGGCCGCGTGGCTGGACGAAATCGACAAGCGGCGCGGCAAGGCGTCGCGGGCGGAATATGTCCGGGAGTGTATCCGCGACCGAATAGGCCGGCGGAAATTCCCGGCCGCGCGTGGACAGGGCCGGCCGCGGTTGGACGACTAATCGTCCGACGCCGGCAATTCGCGGACGACGCGGAACCCTGTCGAAGCGTGCGGGACGGTTTCGTGTATAGCCCTCAACGCCGCGGAACGGCCTTTCCACGGCAACGACGTAAACGTCCCGGATCGCAGTATCGCGCGCGGCGTACCTTTACGGTCTACGATTGTTGTCGACGTCCATTCTTCGACGTTGCCAATCGTGTCGAACAACCCCCACGGATTCGCGGGACAACTGGCGACGGCGTCGGGGCGTTGTATCTTTCGCGGGCCAACAACGGCCGCGGCGGAAACGGCGGCGGCACTGTCGCCAAGCCACCAGGACGTTTGACTACCCGCGCGGCACGCGTATTCCCATTCGATCGACGTCGGCAAACGGTAGGTTTCGCCGGACTCGTCGGACAACCATTTACAAAACGCGTTCGCGTCAACGCGTGTAATGTTGCGGACCGGGTGGTTTATGGGCGGTCGACCGTGTTTCGAATTGTTCCAGTTGAATTCCCGCGAACGGAGCCAACGCGACACGCCGTCCGCGGCGGACCGGCGTCCAGTTCCGCCGCGGGTTCCGTATTGTTCCGCCGTCGACAAATACCCGGTGGCCTGTCGAAAACGCTGCCATTGGTCGACCGTTATTTCCGTCGTCCCAATGTAGAAACCGGCAACCGACGCAACGCGGCGCGGGGATTCCAGGGCCAACGAATCAAGGACGAATTGCGGTTGTGGTTTGGTGTCCGTAGTAATGTCGTCGAGCATTCGCGCGACGGTGTCCGCGGCGGTTCCCGCGACAAACGTTCCCGGCGGAATCAATGAAAGCGGCACGCCGACGGGTCCGGTGGCGCGTAACGCGTGGCCGGAATTGGCCGCGAAGTCCTGTTGATAAAACGTCGCGTCCGCGGCGGTGACGTGTGCGGGTTCGACGGTGCGCCACCTGGACGGTGGCGGGGTGGGTGTCTGCAACCAGAATCCCGCGGCGGCGGCAACGCCAACAGCGACCAGGGCGGACACGATGTAACGTTGTCGGCGCCAAATCGGCCGGCGTAGTCTGTTGGCAATCGCGACGCCAAGTTGTTCGGCGGTTCCCGACCACTCGCCATTCCAAACCGAAACCGCAAGCGGTGCCAAGTCGTGTGGCCACGGCGCGGAAAGCGGATCACTTTTCGGCAAGTCCGTTCCGGTTCGAAGTCGGTACGTCAAAGCCAACAACGAAAACAGGTCTTGGCAACGCGGAAACAACAGGGACGGAAACGGCGGCGGTTGATCGTGCGACACGGAGTCCGACAATCCGGACAAATACAACACGTTGTCCGTTCCCAGAATTACGGAACTCGCGACGATGTGGCCGTGTTGTTCGTCCAGTCCGTGACAGTAGCCAACCAGTCGCGACAATTCGCGAACCAGGGCGGCGGTTCGTTCCGGGTTGAGTCGCTGCCCAGAAATGAGGGACTGGTCGATTGTTTGGCCGGCAACCAATCGGTGAACGACAAACAATTCGCCGTCGTGTATTCCCATTTCCAACGGCAACAAAAGTCCGACCGGCGCGGCCGGCGCCAACGATTGCCGAATCGTTGCCAGTTGATTCAACAATGACAATTCGTCTTCGACGGTATCGACCGGAACGAAGTCGACGACGACAGGTCCGACGTGCGGCCGTTTCAAAAACAACGGCGCCGGGTTCATTGTCTCGCGGCGTGTTCCGCCACGGGATTCGACACGGTGGAATTGTGTCGTTGTCTTTTCGTTACGAAGTTGCATCGTTATCCCTCCGGAAGCAATTCAAAACCAACAAACTGGACGTGTCAACCGTCGCACAAGATTTCGTTTATATGTCCTGCAATCGTCGCGAGTTCTTCCCGGACGACTTCCGCGTATATCGCGGTCGTGTCTAGGCTGTCGTGTCCTAGCCAACGTTGGGCGGCCTGTTGGCCAAGGCGGGCCGACACGTCCGTCCCGATTGCGTGACGTAGTCGGTTGGGCGTCCAGTGCGGGACGTCGAACCCGGCGCGTCGGGCGCGGCCGATTCCGCGGGACACGGCGTGTCGGTAACTAGTCGTTGTGTAATGCGGGCCGACAACGCCGGACGTGTTGGACTTGTCCGGACGTGTGGGCCGGAACATATACGCCGACGGATCCGCCGTGAAAAATTCCCGGACGGTCGGTTGGACGATTGCCGGGATTGCCTTTTCGAGAACCCGCGAACCCTCTTGGCGTTTCGTTCCTTCGGTCGCCGTGTAAAACCAAACGGGTCCGGACGTGTCTATGTCGATTTCTCGCATCACAACAACTTCGCCCGGACGCATTCCGCACACGTATTGAATTCGAACCATTCCGCCAATATCGGCCGACACAAACGGCAACACCAATTCGGCAACCGTCCAGGGCACACGCGGAACCGCGCGCGACGCCGGCGGCGTGAGTCCCTGCAAATTCGACTTGCCGGGTTGCAGACCGTCCACGGTCTTCAAGTCGGCGCATTGCGTCCCTGTCACGCCGGCCGCGGGGACAACAGAAACCGCCCAGCGGAACCAGCGACGAAGGCGGTTCACGCGCTGATTTATAACGCGATGTCGCCAGTTCTTCCGGATCATTTCCGATTGTGTCGTTAGCAACCGGGCCGCGTCGAAATTGGACGCGGGCGTTTTGCCAAACAACTTGACGACCACGCGGACGGACTCGCGAATGTTGATAAATTCGGCGGGCGAATAATGTTCTTCGCAAAATGCGAGATACCGAACCGCCAACCGTCGAACCGACATTGTCCGTTTCGGGGCGGGCTGGTCTTCCTGGTCGAATTCGCCGGCGGCGTGCCGGGCCAACCATTTCCGGTAGTCCCTGTCCGCTTTCGCGGATCCCCATTCGCCGAAAAAATATCGGACGCCGCGGTAGTCGACGGCGGCGCGGTTTTGGGTTTTCTTACGTAGTTGCGGGATTCGGGCCATAGCGCAAGTTCTCCAATTCCGGACTATTTCCGGACTGCGAGGAAAACCGCGCCGGCCGTTTGTGGGCCGGGTTGCCGTAAGTCGGGCAATCGGTTCGAGTTAGTAAAGTCGGGACGACAGGATTTGAACCTGCGACCTCTTGACCCCCAGGAACCGAACCGGGTTTGTCGCAACCGAATACGTCGGAAAAAAAGGCGTTTTTGTGGTGACAAGTGGGAACAACAGAGGACAAAAAATCCGGACTATTCCGGACTATTCCCGCGCCGGTCAATCGTTGCCGGCTTGTCGTTTCAAGTGACGTGCGCGGGCCAACGCGGATTCGACGTTGGCTAGAAATTCGGACATCAGAGTCGACGCGCGATCACCTTTTGTGACTCCGTCGACCAGCATCGTGTCCAGGTCTAGCGATTTCATCGAATCCGCTATCGCGGACATCTCGTTAGCCATTCCCGCCCACTCGTCAGACAGGGCGACGAAGTCGGCCGGCGTTCTCGGGGCTTTGCGGCGCGAATTGGATTTGTCACCAAACCCGCCACGTCCGCCACCGTTTTTTTGTTGCGTGGGAACCATAGAAATTACCTCCGCTATGAGTATCGGCAAAGTTATATCAACAGAACAACAAAAGAACAACGGGCAAGATGCCGATTTACTATTCCGACAACGTTACGAAATCAAAACAAACCCATTGCAATTCAATAAACAAATCTGTACGTTCGGTCGCGTCATGGAAGGACAAGAATTACTGACACTGTCGAAGGCCGCAAAACTGTTCCCTGGTCGGAACGGAAAAACGGTCCATTTGAAAACGCTATGCCGGCGGATCCGCGTCGGTTCCCGCGGCGTTCGCTTGCGGGCAATCAACGACGGCGGCCGTTGGTTTACTTGCGCCGATTGGGTCCGGGACTTCCTGGACGCGCAAACCAGCAACGCGACCGCCGGGCGTTTGCATCCGTCCGCCGTGGACGAAGACGACGACCGGGCCGCGGCTGAACTGTTAAACCGTTGGGGGTTGGAATCGTGAAGTGTTTGACGTGCAAGAATCCCGCGAAACGCCGCGGCCTGTGTGACGCGTGTTACGCGCAAGCGGCGCGCCGGGTGCAAAAGGGCGACGCGGAGTGGGGCCAGTTGGAAAAGGCCGGGTTGTGTCTACCACGGCGCCGGCGTCGCGGCGGTTGGAACAAAAAAGCGGACGCGGCTTTGGAGGGCGGGAACTAATGTCGTTGGTTCTAACCAGGAAAACCGGCGAAGCGATTTTGATTCGCGCGGACGGCGTCGAAATCGTGGTCCGGGTTTGCAAGGTCACAAAAACTACCGCACGGGTTGCGATTGACGCGCCGGCGGGTGTCGAAATTTTACGGACGGAATTGGAGAACAAAGAAAGTGGCACGAACACCAACACAAACACGACCGAAACGACCGCCGAAACCGGCCGAACAAAACGAACGCCGGCCGGCGTTTGAAATTGTCGGCGGGATTCAACCGCGCGGAATGCGAACGGTCATTTACGGACCGGGCGGCGTCGGAAAAACGGAACTGGCGTCTCTACTCGAAGACGTAGACGGGCCGGTGTTGTTCTTGGACCTCGAAGACGGAACCGACCACCTGGACGTGCAGCGGGTCCGCGTGACGGATTGGGACACGTTGCGGGCTGTCACGTCCGGTCCGGAAGCGTTGACGTCGTACGGCGCTGTCGTCGTTGACTCATTGACGAAGGCCGAAGAACACGCCGCGGCGTGGGTCGTCGAAAACGTCCCACACGAAAACGGCGGGTCCGTGTCGTCCGTCGAAGGGTACGGGTTCGGCAAAGGCTACACGCACGTCTACCAGGAATTCGTCGCGCTACTGAACGACTTGGAACAAATGGCGCGGTCCGGAACGAATGTCGTTCTGATTTGTCACGAGTGTGTCGCGAACGTTCCCAACCCGACGGGGGCGGACTGGATCCGCTACGAACCGCGTTTGCAATCGCCGGCGTCGGGGAAGTCGTCCATTCGACTACGCGTAAAGGAATGGGCGGACCACGTTTTGTTCGTCGCGTTTGACACGGTCGTGTCGTCGGACGGCAAGGCAAGCGGAAGCGGAACGCGAACAATTCATCCGCAGGAACGGCCGGGACATCTTGCGAAGTCGCGCCGGCTGGAACGTCCGATCGCGTATCGGCGCGGGGACGCGGAAGTGTGGCGACAACTCACCGACGAAGGGGGCGACGACGAATGACACAGCGAATCGACAGACAGGGAACGTTCCAGGGCCGCGTCATTGACTACGGCGTGAAGAAAGCCAAGTCCGGCGCGGTCGCCGTGACGGTCCACGCCGAAATCGACGCGGCGTTGATAGGTGACGACTGGGAAGACTGGTCCGAATTCGAATTCGACGCGTTCGGGGACTTATGGGTCGTCGGCAAAACCGGCGAAGTCCTCGAATGGACCGCGCGCGACTTGTGCGAACACGCCGGATGGGACGGCGACCTGGAGTCCATTTCGTCCGGGACTTGGGAACCGCCGTCGGTTGTGTTCCACGTTCAACCCAACGAATACGAAGGGATTGTCCGGTATCGGTTGTCGCGGATCGTGGATCCCGAAAAACCTAACCGCGGAACCATTGCCGGACTCGACGGCGACGAGGTCAAGGCGTTGCAAGCGGAACACGGGGCCGCGTTGCGCGCGGTCGTCGGCGACCTGGTCGAAGAACCGGCCGCGCCGGCGAAACCGAAACGAAAACGACCAACGACGGTTCCGCCGGACGGTGGGCCAACAAACGCGGACGAAGTCCCATTCTAACGGGAACGGAGTCCCGGTTACCCGCCGGTCCGGTGTTGCGGTTTCCTCACGGCCGCACGGGGGCCGGGCCGGCGGGGTTTTTGTCACGGACGACTTATGAACGAACAACACGAACAATTTGAAAACGACGTGTGTCGATGGTTGCGCGCGGCCGGTTGGGTCGTCCCGCCGTCGGTGACGTATCACGACGTTTTCACGCCGCATATAGCGCGGGGATTCGGCGCACGGTTCGACGCGACATCGTTGTCGATCCGCGGGCAAGCCGACCGCGTGGCGTTCCTGGCCAAATCCGAACAGTCGGTACGGGTAGAAATCAAGACAGTCGGACCGCGCCACAAAAACCTAGCCGTTGAACTGGTCCCGTTCGTCGAACACCTGCAACGCGCGGCAATGGGCTGTGAATGCGTCTACGCGGTCCGGCACGTCGGGGACGGCAAAGAATACGGGATCCGTGTCCGCGGCGCTGTGGTGGCGCGTGCGGCGGCCGTAATGGTCCCGGCGCGGTGGTCGGACCGCGAGATGTCGCAATTGATAGAACACACGGGACCAGTATTGGAACCACACGCGCCGGACGGCGTGAAATTCGTCCGGGTTCCGGATCCACTCCGCGGGTCCGGGGATCCCTATTTGTTGTTTCCGGCCGATTGCCTGGACGACTTCGACGGCTGGCGGACTGCTTTTATGGACATTTCCCAAACTGCGAAGGGGCTAACAAATGCCACGAATTCGCACGATAAAACCGGACTTTTGGACCAGTGAACAAATCGTCGAGTGTTCGACGAATGCTCGACTGATGTTCGTCGGTCTGTGGAACTTCTGCGACGACGGTGGGACGCATCCCGCGTCCGCCGTACGTCTGAAAATGGAAGTGTTTCCAGGTGACAACTTCACCACGGAACAAATAGACGGGTGGATCGGAGAACTGGTTTCCGCCGGTTTACTCGTGGAATTCGAGGCCGACGGGCGTTCCTGGTGGAACGTAACGGGCTGGAAACACCAGAAAATCGACCGTCCGTCGTACCGTTTCCCGCAACCGGAATTCGTCGAACGTTCGTCGAATGGTCGTCGAAGGGTCGTCGACGGCCACCCCCCGGAAACGGAAACGGAAACGGAAACGGAAACGGAAACGGACGTAAGGGGCGGAAAAAGAATTTCCGCCACCGAAACGCCGGCCGCGGAAAAGAAACCGAAGAAACGGGGACGACGTCCGGCCGTCACGGTTGGCGACGTCACGTTCCCGGATGAAATGGACACGCCGGACGTCCGGATCGACTTGGAACGCTGGTTGACGCATCGCCGGCGGATTCACAAACCGTACAAGTCCGCCGAAGCTGTCGGCGCGTTGCTGTCGAAATGGAAATCCGCCGGTCCGGACGAATTCCGGAAGGCCGTCGACCACTCAATCGCGAACGAATACCAAGGACTTTTCGGGGAAAAGAATAATGGGCGAACCGCAACAAATCGGGTCGGTGCTGGGCAACGCTACGAACCGGACGCCGTCGCAAGCGGACACGGGACGTTGTAGAACTCGCGACGAAATTTGGGTCGACATCCTGCGCGGTGTCGGGCCGCGTTACGCGGATTGCCGAATTTCAACGTTCGACGTTGCCGACCAGGACGGCGAAATCAGGAAACGAAAAACCGACGTCCGCGAAGCCGTCACGGAATACGCGATCAACCTGGACGACAACATTTCCGCCGGCCGCGGCGTGTTTCTGTTCGGTCCGCCGGGAACCGGAAAGGACCATTTGGCCGTCGGGTTGTTGTATCGCGTTGTAGCCAAAAACTACGCCGGCGCGTGGGTCGACGGTCCAACGCTGTTCGCTGAAATGCGGGACCGGATCGACAAGGGCGGGTCGGAACGGGCAATGGTGGCGGACCTAGTGTCGCCGGCTGTCCTGGTCGTGTCCGACGTGGTCCCGCAAGTCGGCGCGTTGTCTCCCTACCAAGCGTCGATTTTGTTCCAGGTGGTCGACGGCCGCTATCGAAAACAACGTCCCACAATCGTGACGGCGAACGTGTCGGGCGGTAAAGAGGCGGAAGAACGATTGACCCCGGCAATCGTCGACCGATTGCGGGACGGCGCGTTGGCGTGTTTCTGTTCGTGGCCGAGTTACAGGGCGAAGCAATGACACGGTCGAAGAAATTGTGGCTGGAGTGGCAACAAAAGTCCGACGCGCGGCAACGTGCGGAAAGTCTCGAACACTGGACGAAACGTTTGGCCGAAATGACGGTCGACGACGTGCGGGAACTAACCGTGTTGCGGTATCTGGCGGAATCCGCGGAACGGTATTTCGTGGCGTCCGACGTTGTCGACCACACGTCACAAGTCCAACAGGTAGCGCGAATGGAATTGCGTTCGTCGCTTGAACGCTGGCGCGTGGCCAGTGGAAAAACGACAAACCCCGACGAAATCAAAAGCTGGACAAAGGGTTGGTTACCGTTCGGAACCGGGACCGTGTGCGACAAGTGTGGCGCCGCGATTTCGCCGGCGTCGTTGACGTGTCGCGAATGCGGGGCGAAGCGATGAACAATCCGAAAGCGGACGAATTGGCCGACATCCTGGACGTGGAAGTTTTGGCCGCGGACGGATTGGACGACGCGCTAATCGGATACGTCGAACGCTGTGGCGAACCTATCCGGTTGGTTTACGACCGCGAACGTTGCATCGAAATTCTCGAATACGAATTCGGGGATTATGGGTCCGCGGTCGAGTGGTTCGAATTCAACACGGCGGGCGCGCACGTTGGCGAACTGACACCGTTCTGGTTCACAAGTCTGGCAACGGCGGGCGTCGAATGAAAATTCTTGGATTGGATCCCGGCAAGTCCGGCGGATTGGCGGTCGTCGGTGACGGATACGCGGACGCCGCGAAATTCGGCGACACGGAACGCGATATCTGGGACGCGATACGTATGGCGTCGACGTCGTGCGAATTCGCATACATCGAACGCGTCGGCGCGTTCCCTGGTCAAGGCGTGTCGTCCACTTTCAAATTCGGCCAGTCCTATGGGTTTCTTCGCGGCTGTCTGGTCGCGTGCGGGATCCCGTTCGAAGCGGTCACGCCGGCGAAGTGGCAGCGGTCGTTGTCGTGTTTGTCGAAAGGCGACAAAAACGTAACGAAAGCAAAAGCGCAGGAACTATTCCCGGATTTGAAAATCACACACGCAATCGCCGACGCGCTGTTGATTGCGGAATTCGGCCGACGGCGGGTGTTGGGTGACAGGGTGCTAGGTGGTTGACGATGTCGGACATGGAACGGATGGCGCGTGTGGTTTTGAAACAAACAACCGGGCTAGATGTGCATTGGAAGGACTTCCCAAAGGTGGCGACTGACCGCATTTGGTCAACGTTCCAGGGGGACGAATGGGAAGCGTTGGCGGATGGTGACGAGACGGAACAAGAAATCCGCCAGTTGGTTAGGGGCGAATTGCGGAACCTCCACCCGGACGCGTTTACCGTTCACGAAAACGAATTGATTTTGTTCGAGATAGAAAACACCAGTCTTTTGTCCGTTGAAAAGTTGCAACGATACGTGAACGCGTTTTGGTTACTGGACGCGCTGGAATGGTCGTTGGGGCTGGTCGTGACCTGTCGTTACGGAGTGAACACGACGCGGTTGCCGTTACTGACCATTACGGCGGGGCTGTTGTCTTTGGGTCCGACGGAACAAGCGGGCGGGGTTGGTGCGTCTAAACAAAACGAAATGGGCAACGTAGCACGCGGGCTGTTGCAGACTGTTGCAAAATCTGCAACAGAAAAAAAACGGGGGTAATCCGTGCAAAATCGTGCAAAACCGTACACGGATTTCTGCACGGATTGTGCGGGGTTGGTGCGTCTAAAAAAAACGAAATGGGCAACGTAGCACAAAGCGAACCAGGATAAATATGGCCAAAGTTGGCCAAAGCCAAATGGACACAATTCCACACGAAGTCGACACGAAGTCGACG
>Ga0209349_1000185_pt1 | contig 34314 bp, 22 predicted proteins | sample ETNvirnome_2_130_FD_184067 | JGI IMG/M metagenome (GOLD analysis project Ga0209349, IMG submission 184067) | Marine viral communities from the Pacific Ocean - ETNP_2_130 (SPAdes) (version 2) | ecosystem: Environmental > Aquatic > Marine > Oceanic | place: Pacific Ocean | collected 2013-06-22
CCTCTGCGGGGGGGCCTACGTGGTCCTCTGCGTCTTCGGGGCGGACGTCTTCGGCGACGTGTAGGCACCCTCGTTATTTCTGGCGAGGCCTCGTCGACAAATGTTATTCGCTCTATATTCAACTCCTCCAGCGGAGTAAGTGGCGCATTCTTCTTGAGATCTGTCGAAACGTATGTCGCAGCCTCTTCAATCTTTGCGAGTTCAACCAAAGAGCAATAATCATAAGGCCAGTTATAAGTTAGCGGAGATCTAATAGTATCCGGAAATGCTGAGAGATCCGCCTCGGAGACTAACGAGCGACGGAACTTCTCGAAGTCTTTCTTTGCGCGCTTCTTGACTTTGAACACCATCCATTCAATATCATGATTCTTGGATATGATTGAGTCAATAAGCTCTTTCTCTTCAACCACGGCGTTTTGTACTTCAAAACGTTCAGCCACATCGGGTGGCAAGTTCTGCCAGATATCCGTAATATCTTTCTGATTGAGTTTCGCAGAGAATTCAAACACATACATTAGCACTGGATCTACTGTATCAAACCGGATAAAGTCAAAAATTGGCGGGAAGACATACTTATTCATCGCGGCGTTCAGCGCGTGCCACGTGCGCGTGGTTTTATAATTATATGTGCGGGAGCGAGTTGGGAAACTAATAAACTGGCGCGCGCCTCTGACTGTCTTAAATGGCACAGCCACAACTGCTTCTTCTAAGAGGAACTCGTTCTTAGGATTACCAATGCGCTCGTTTTTACCACTGGGCATCCCCACAAGATCCCACAAAGAATGGCGCTTAGAGGAGGCGTGTATACCGTCGGTCGGTGGATCGATGTAAGGCTTCTCTAGACACGAGAGAAAAACGCCGGCGTTAGAAGATGAAATTACAGATCCATATTGATGCCACATGCCCCGGGTCGTGATTTGATTGGCGCTAGCCGTGGCAGCTGTTCTGGTGTAAGAGGGAACCATAGCTGAGCCAGTCGACAGTCCCGTAAAGTTCAAAATTGGTGTTTCAAACTTAGGCTGAATGAGCCAGCGCGATTTTTGTGTATTGGTTCCCTCTGGCACCTCGTGAATCTTAGTGAAGAGGTTCACACTATCTTTAATTTGCATTCTTATGTCTTCGTTGGTGCCTCTCTCAACTGCGCTGGCGGCGTTGAGATTCGGTACATATTCATCTCGATAATATGAAGATGTCATTTGTGCAAAAATATCATCCAAATCGGGACGACCATTATAAGACGCTGTGTAAGTCAGTGTAACATAGCTCTCCCCAGCAAAATAGGGGGGCGTCACGTGAGAAAACGATATTCCCTGCGTGTCGGTCTCGTGGTCGCCTGTACCGGGCTTAGCAGTTTTGCGTGTATTTGCGTCCAATGGGGTCCCAAAGGCGCTGGCGCGGCTATACATTTCAAATGGTTCAGTTGTTCCTGCCGAGCTGCTCGGGGTCCTAAACAATTTCACCACCCCCGTATATATACGCCCCTCAACTTGATCTTGAAAGTTTTCTTGTCGCGCAGACACCAAACTTGCCCCACCGTCGACAAACATATTCATACTCTCACACAGAAAATTGTCAATTGCCAGGGTGTAATCTTCGCCGCCGCCCAGTTCTGGGGACGCGTCGACGAGGCCTGAGGTTCGATAGGATGGTGGCATCCCCATTAAGATTGAGGACTGCCACGGGAAGCCGTAGTTGTAGACGCTGATGGTATAACGACACCAGGTTGGAATCCATGCAGAGGTGCCTGACGCTGCAGTGTCATATATGGAGACGACCGACCGGCCGTCGCCGCCGATGAAGTTAGCGTTGAAATATTGTGTGGGACGATAAATGGCCTCAAAAGGCATCTTTCTCAACATATAGTCATGTGAATCATTCTCGCCGGAGGTGTAACTCCCGGATGATGAAGATCCCAAGGACAGAATTCGGGCCGCGCTGCCGGAGGCGCCGGCCCAAGGCGGCCTTGCGGGTCCTGCAATTTGATTCACAACATTGGGATTAAGGCCGTAATATAAACCATTGTTGCCCTGAGTTTCGGGATAGCTCGTCTCGGGATATGTTTGTGAAGCGGTGGGCAGCTGCAGGGCCGTCGCCGTCGTCCAATTCCGCCTCGGGCTGCCCTCCGTTAATACAAAGTTACTGCATGCAATGCCAGATTTAATCGTATTAAACAAAATACCCGGGGACATTAAGGGCTCTAAGAAAATCCTATAGGCAGACCGGGGATTAAAGTAAAATCGGTAATTTTGGAACGAGGATCCTAGGAGATTCGGGTTGTAGGCCAGCTGCGGACCGAAGGACTTCGACAAGATAGTAGCCAACTCCAGAGTTCTTTCAGCAGGGTAAAAACCCTTATAGGGGAGAAACTTTACAAATGCTTCACAGCTTAATGATACGCTATCCCTTACAACCTTAAGGTCTCCCGATCTTTGATCGTTTAAATCTTCGTCGACATACTTAAAGTACTTCAGGAAATCTGAGTTTGAATACGTTCTGTAGAACTTATCGACAGAGCTATTGGCATAAGCTGCTCCCGTAAGATCGAACTCGGCTGCAGTAGACAAAAAGTCGCCGGCGGTCCGATTCACATACAAATCCATTAGCGGGCTCACTCTATATTCGGGAACAATAGAATAGTCCTTAGCGGCTTTGCGAATTTGTTCACTATATGTCGTATAATTTTTATACGGATCTTTGCCGGCCTGTTGGGGGGCAACCCACGGAGGAGCACCGGCAAGAACCATATTCTCGACGATCGTGTCATTGCCGGCACAGCCGGCCGGGACGCGCGATGCATAGGTCGGTGCAGCATAACTTTGTGTTACTAGGTTTATAAATGGCCGAGGGATCAGTGTCTGGTAGGCGCTACCGGTGTTACGATTTGCATACCTACTGTAAAAGTTCATCAGTTCGCCGGCGCCGTCGCTGGCTGTGATTGAGGAGGTTAAGGACTGCGCGGAAGCACGCTGGCCCTGAGGCCCGGGAAGTTGAGCATCCAAAGGCCAGATACTGGCACTTGCTATAAGCTGGCCTTGGGAACCTGTTTCCCCATACGCGCCGATGCCGAAAGTAGAGATGGGACTTCTGTCTAGACGATGCGGGGCCCAAATATCCGCGATGCTGAACGTTGTTCTAGCGCGGACAATATCATTATAAGTATTAACCATCGAAGGATAGATGCGCTGGCTATATTCAACCTTCAGGCTGAGAGAACTGGACACTGCAAAATCAACCACCGCATCGTACGCAGTTTCTTTGTCCATATCGATCTGCAACCCGAGATAGTTGTTGAGTCCCGGGTTCGAGAAGTATTCGAACCGATTACCATATGGAACCGTCAAGATGATGTTGTTGTCTGAATCTGAGTTTTCGGTGTTGTCTTCGAAGTAGAAATAGATGGGGTTGTTGCTTGACTCGATTGGTGCTTCGTAGAAGTCCACGAAGCTGATTGGTTGCGTTGGCACAACGAAGTTGATCTCCCTGCCGCCAATTGTGTCGGCAATCTTGGGAGGAGGAACAACTGTGCCGATTATGCTGTTCTTTCGAAGATTGCGGGCTACTGCGCCTTCGCCTGCACGAATCTGCTTCCATGTCGGCCACCCATAAGGGCCATTACGATTGTTAGTTATGAGGTTAAGCTTATCCGCGCCCATACCATTGCCGACGGTGCTCCAGCCATCGCTAGCAGCATTCGCGAAGTGCGCGATTGTTCCCGCGCCGTCTGTATTGGCCACAGGAGCGCTAGCTCTATTTATGACGGCCGAGGTCGAATCTCCTAAATCGGGGTCGAATCTCCAATAGCCCACAAGATTGCTGACGCCGGAGTCATTGATGCTATGGGTCCGCTTCGGCTTGCGGAGGTTATATATTTCTAAAATGTCAGCTGCGGTCAACTCTGCATCAAATATAGCAACTTCAGTCATATAACCATTAAAATAGTAATCCGATGCTTTCGCGGCCCCAATATTACTATTGTTACCAGCTGATTCGTTGATCACATCGGGCCCGTCGAGTTCTTGAAGAACTGTTACTGTTTGTTGGACCCCATCAATATAGAGTTTCATATAATCTTCGGTAGCGGAGCCCCCAGGATCGCCCCCGGCAAATGAAAATGCTACATGATGCCATAGCCCGGGTAGAATGGTGTTCGGCGGGGATGTCACTCTGCCATCGGTGGTGCCACCTATGTCCGCTTTAATCGTGTTGTTGTTCCACCAAAAACGACGACTATAGCCTCCAAGGGCGATAATCATCTCAGAGGCGGCACCATCGGCTTCGGGAGGCATTCGAATCCATGCAGCAAACGTAAATGCCTTCGCGTCGGCGTCGTCGTCGCCTACAACCGCATTCCACGGCGTGTAGGACATTGTTCCAATAACCATTTTGTTGGAACTGCCATTAAAATAACCCGTAGACCAACCAAGAGCCGGCGACGACGACAGCATGTGTGTGTCGGTATTAACATTCTCTATCGTCAGCCTATCATTCATGCCGGCATAATTGGTAAGATAGTTGTTATCAAAATACTGATGTTGTGAACCGGTTTCTAACTGGCTCAATGTGCTCGCGCTGAAACAAGAAGGCCGGTCTAAACCAAAGATTGGCCGATCAGCGATCATCGAACCAGTAATCCACGCGTATTGTGCTTCTGAGCGAGGGATTGCATGCTGAACAAAAAGATTATCATATGTCGAGCCGGTATAGTTTGCGGCTGCAGGATAATCTCCCGCCGTAGAAGCATTCTCCATGCGTCTCCTGCGATTCTTGTTTGTCTTGTGCCATGAGGGCGTCACAGGGTAGCCCAGACCGCCGTCTACGCGCGTGTTACCAACATTGATGGCCCCATAGGCGGCATCGGTTCCATACTGGCCAGCATGCAGTGTAGCGCGTTGGTCGAGACCACGAACCTTGTCAAGCTGGTCCTGAACCCTAATGGTGTTTGCTAGCGTCGGATCCACCGATGCAGATCCTGATATACCATAATCAATCACCATAAGATTGTGATACGGACTGGCGTTGTAAACCGATAACTCCTCGTGCGCGGGGTCCATATAACCGAGTGACATAACCTCGTAACCGCTGCCGGCGAAGCGGTTAACAAAAACAGTCTTCTGAGATGTAGAGCCCGTTCTTGCCGGGATTTCATAATTAAGCGCTCCGCCAGGATTGGGGGTAGAGTAGGGGTCTGGTGGTTCAAAGCTTGCTGCTGCTGCGGCGGGGGCGTTCGGGGATGTGGTAGGCAAGGTTAAATTGCTCCCAGTACCTGTCAAATAGGCATATGCAGCCACCTTGTTACTAAGCTTAGCAGTGCTATCGCTGATGCCGTCCCATACGGTGGGGTTAGGCCCTTCTCCCAACATCCAATAAGAACTGAGGGTTCCGGCGGCCAGGGTTAAAGTACTAACGTCGATCCTGTTGCCAGAATTGTACAACAGTGATACATCGTCGGAGCTTAACACTCCATCCCAGATAGCCAAGTCACACATATTACCATCGAACCGGTTACTCCCAAGTGTTCCGCCGCGCGATACACCTGCTTCGAGGCCGATGGCCCCAAAGTCGGGGGGGGTCGTATAGTTTGCATCGTAGCCCCGATTAACAGTCGAGCTGTCATCCGATCCATTAATGTAAATTTTCGGATACGTTGCACCCCCTCCGCCGCCCTGCGCGGCAGTGGCGCCCAGGACATATACAACATGATACCAAGTGTCGGCTGATAAGTTCGTCGCGTTTGTAATATAGGAGAGCTTCCCGGCCTGACCCTGGAAGTTACAATATAGGAGGGGGCCGCCGTACCATATTACTTCAAAATTATCTACACCGCCGCCGTATAGGCCGAGTCTTAAAATACTATCATTAGCCGAAATGGTCTTACCATACACCCAGAAAGAAATACTCCAATTTGCATCATTAAGAGCCGGCATGCTCTCATAATATGCATCGTCCCCAAACTGGATTGTGGTACTTGTTCCATTAAAATTCGCTGTTTTCGTGAGGCCATCCCAAACCCACGGGCGCCCTAACGGGAATCTGCCTCTAGTGGCCAAAGTCTCGGGATATAGAGCGAAGTCAAAAGACTGATCTTTAAAGAAGGGGTCATTGAGCATGCGCCCAGCGGTACTGACGACTTGATAGTTCTTCTCGTAGTTACCAATGACTGTGGATCCGGTGGTCATCCGGATGTTCTTGATATTAACCGGGCGTTTAGCTGCCACATCTCGCATACGATATGCGGTGGGGAGATTAACATCCGTGCCGCCTCCCAAAGAATTGGGCGGCACAATAGCCAAGGAGTTCTTAAACGTTCCACCACCAGAGGCTGTAACGTCGTTAAACTGGATTCTAAAGCCTTCGGCGCGGGTTGCTACAGTATCGAGTGTCGAACCCTTGTTAAGCGCTGTATGGCGATACTGGCGCCCTCCAACGTACTTCTCGGTGAACGGACCCTGCATGGGAATGTCAGTCCCGGCTACAAAATCGTGGTGAAGGTTTGTAATTTCAACATTCCCGGTAAAGTTGGACACGACTTCTGCGTTATACGCTGTTGTAACAGAAGAGCTGTATAGACTAAAGGGCGCATACATATTGCCGTCAAAGGCATTATCCTTGCCGCTGTTTGCTCCTGGATTTAGTTTGAAGCCTAGACGCTGCTTAAAGGTAGGATAGTATTCATCGAGAGTGCCCAGAAGTTTTTCTACGCCCCCCGAATGTGCGAGAAGGATGTTGACAGGCGCATTGGTACCAACTGTACGGCCCCAGGCTGCTGCGGCTTCAAATACGTAGTTCGCAACAAAGTTATGATGGCGCCCTACGCCACCAATTGCTGTATAGCCCTCTACTGCAAGTTTAACTGGCGAGTTGACACGACGGTCGAAGGTGTCTCTAATTGATGCAAAAAGGCTTTGGCGGGCAGCATCGCCTGCGGGTAGGGCGCTCCCGGAGCGCGCTTCGAGATAGCGGTGCCAGTACATGTTCCTGTTTGGATTAAGGCCGTCCAAGCCCGGAATACCGTCAAGCCACCCATACGGCTCCCGGAAGTCCGGGGACTCAGTAGTGATGGCATCGGCTCCGAGGTTTGTGGGTGTGCCGTTTCGGCCTCCTACCTGATCATAGATAGTCCCGTTATATGTGTCCCTAGGGTCCGATCCCATCCTCCACCATGATAAGAGATTAGGATAGCTTTCCACCGGTGGGCCTGCAAGGTAGGCCCTTGTCCCTAATGAATATATTTGTACAGCATCGGCGGCGGTAAGCTCTTTATCCCATACAGCAACATCGCAGAGATTGCCATTCCACTCATAGGCAACACCGGAGCCGGAGTCCCGCGCTCCAATATAAGCATTATCAGAGTCGATGGCGGATGGGTTGGAAATCGAAGTCTGCGCGGTGGCGGTCTGTTCCGATCCATTGAGATACATCTTCAAATCCCCGGCGGTGCCCCCTTCATAGGTTACAATAATGTGTGTCCAAGTGTCAAATATGAGCGCGCCGTCGTCGGACCATTTGTCGCCATAGGAGGCGCCGGCCATATAAAAGAACAGTCTGCCATTATTGGCGCCCGGGTTGGAGCTGTGACAATTAACTACTCGATCATTGTTGGAAAAGGAGATAATGGTGCCGGCACCATCGGCCCCCAAGGTTGTCGGATAAATCCAAGCAGATAAACTAAATGCTTTGGCGTCGGTTCCGGAGCCTCCGATGAGTGCATCCCATGTAGCACTACTTCCTATATCAACGTGCTGATCGACTTCGATGGGATTGGCATATGTGAAGCTTAAAGACTCCGGTGGCCACCCGGGGTCAACGAAAATATGGTCGGGGGGTGCGCGGAAGTGCCTCCACGGTCTGTTTTGAGATGTATTCGAAGAACCAATCTGACGTTTTGTCATGGCGGTATTTGTGAAGAAAGCAGTACCTTGTGCGAACTCTTCTGGCGAAGACATCATTGAGGAATCTGCTGCCATGTTGCCGTCGACAGAACTGGTAATGGCACTGCCGCCCTTGCGCTGCAAGAACGGGAATTTCTGCTGATACTTTGGCCTCTCAAGAACGTGGTCCTCAATTATGGTGCGAACATTATCACTGAAGTCTGCCGAAGCGGGGACAAGCTGACCGAGCATTAGTGAGAGCGCACTATCGAACCACTTATAGAATTCATAGAACTTATCAAAGTCAAGACTATCATTGCCCACTTGCTCAAAGAATTTCTGCCGCATGAAGCCCATCTGCTTATAATCAGGACGATATCTTTCAACTTGATCGCCGATTAAGTTGTTGAAATCCTTAAGGTTTGCGAAATAGTTAATCATCTCTTCTGAGATAACTTGATACATGCTCTTTTCGAAGGCGAAGAAATAGTTGGTGGGTCGTGAGTCGCCGGTGAACACATCCTGCTCTTGCGCATTAAGAACCTTTACCATATCTTCAGACTGAACATTTTCAGGAAGATTCAGGCGAGCAGCCATAACGAAGTCTTTATCAATAGCCGTTGTTGATGAAGCCGGGAAGAATCGTCCTTGAGCGGTATGTTGCGTATCGAGAAGGTTGCCGATAGAAAAAGCGGTATCGAACCCGGTTTTAGGTGTTGATCCCGAACTAATATCTGGTATTGTCATGTACCCGCTAGCGTTCGAGCCCGTATTCGTAAGAAACTCCCAGTTAAAGACTAGTGTATCAAACTTCTTGACATCACCGAAAGATGCGGAGGTCTGGAAAGGGAATGCATACAGGTGTGGCTGTGCCGCGCCATGGTTTTCTGTATCCAGAACGTGGCCTGCTAACGCTTCGTCATCAACATAGTCCAGCCAATAACGACAGGCACTTACCTTTACATCGGAACTTTGGAGAAGATTGCCGGTCAGGTTGGTTCTATGAGCACCAATATAGGCGCGCCGGCTGCCAGTTACAAATGCGGCAGGCAGCCCTGCGCTTGAAACACTCCCGGAAACAGTAAATTGTTCCATAATTTCGCCGGCTTGCGAGTGTACGCCGTGTAATTCTACAACATAATTGGAATTGGCGCCGTCTACAATACCCTTTACGGGATACTGCTCTGGCCTGATACGAACAGAGAGGCTCCATTTTGAGTTATTATAAACTTCTTCGTAGAGATCGGATTTAAGTGATGGGACATAGCCGTGAGTTGTACCGGTCAAAACAAATTTAACGTTATCGGATTCTATCTCATCGCGGACAGCATAAACTTGGAAGTTACATGCTTCTGTGTTAGAGAGCCACGTTGTATCATTTCCGTCATGAGGCATAGCTCCGTGCATACCAAACAAAGATGAGCTAATAACATTTGTACTAAAAAATCCCATACTGAGATCGTCTGCGGGCTTAAGTGGAAAGAAGACTTCTGTTTCTAAAGTGGTGGAAAACCCTCCGGTAAGATTGGTACTTGAGGTAATGAATCCCACTGAGTTAGCATTAGCAGAATCCGGATAGTTAAAGACCGTAGCTACCTGATTATCTTCTGTATTAAAGTCGACATACTTATCCGTCACTACTGTATTGCGTCTATTGTTTCGCAACTCATATTCTACGTTGCTGGCATACATATTGGACTTGACGAGTTCATCGTCGATGCCGAAACAACGAATAAGATTTCTAAAAGCCTTTTCCGTACCCTTTGACTTATAGATGTAAGAAATGTTGTTATAGATGTTTTGATAAATCGTGTTTTTGATGTCATGTAGAGACATAGCATACACACGGTCTTCACTACGGTCACCGAGCTTCTCTAAGACATCCGCGTCTAGGAATAGATTTGGTGCAACCATTCCCGTTGAAGACAAAAGTTTCTCTGCAAAAGGAATCGGCTTCTGGATGCTGCCAGTTATGTAGCGTCTGTTGCCAATGGCGTTTAGATTCTCGATCTGGAGATGAAGAGTATCAAAATAACTTCCGAGAATTTGAGTTAGATACTTAACATTTTTTGTGCCTTCGCTGTCTTCTTCAGTAATCCATGCAGGAATACTGTTATAAATAGCGGCATTATTATTGACATCATGATAGGAGCCAGACAGCTGCAATTCTGTTTTCAGTTCCTGTACCTTCGGGTGAGAAACATAAATGATAGGATCTAAGAATTCATGCGTAGCCGCACTAGAAGAAACAATAGCAGATCCAGTATTTCTAGAATTGGTGTTATAGCCTGTCCAGGTACCGTTTGAATAGCGTCCCGAATAATCTAATACGGTGCTGTCGGTGCTGGCTATGCCAGTAATACCCTCGTTAAACTTAAAGTAAACGCCTAGATTGACATTTGCTAGTTCCTGAGTTGTGATATATGGCTTCGGGTCGGTATTGACACCGCCCCCTACTTGCGTGAACCAATAGCGCCCAATGTCTTTGGAGGTTCGCTGCGTTTTCCAATAGCGGAATTCATCCAAGGAGCCAGACAACTTTCCGTCGCCGGCTGCAGTAGAGCTTGGAGTTGCTCCTCCAGAAATCGGAGCCACGAGCGCGCCGATGTGAGCACTCAATCCGGGTGTGGATATGTCATCAATAGCTTTAGATCCCAGCACAACCGTATTATTTAAAGTGCCATCAACATAAAAGCGCGTCTCAACCCCAGCTGAAGGTGTGGAGACTGTTTTCATCGTTATAGCGTAATGGTGCCAATTTCCATCTGCGATAGATGCAGTCGTAAAAGTACTTGCAGCAACGGATTGCCTCTGGAACCCTTGCGTTCCCGAAAGAACCGTGAGCAGTATTGGGCTAGCCCCTTCAACACTGTCTCCACTAGCGGACAATTCCACACGGAGACGACCATAGTCAGCCGACGAAGAGGCTTGGCCATTCCACATATCAAAGATTACTTCGCGAGAAGTAACACTAGGGTCAGAGAAACCATCCTTCTTGAGCCAGAATTCTAGGGACGTGCCGCGGGATGTGAGATCATACTGTAAGTTAGAGGCCCGATTCATTAAGGGCTCATAAAAATTCGAGCCAGTAAACTGTCCAGCTAATGTAGCGCTCGGTCCGGTGGATGGGTTTGGTCCGCCCCTGAGAAAGATATATTCAGGAGTCGACGGGCGACCATAGCCATCGTTAACTTGACTGACAGCGGCGCTGTCTGCTGACAGGATAATATAACCATTGGTACGAGGGTACCGGTCTTTAAGAAGATAAAGATCTAGATATGTGGAATCGTTTTCCCACTCTAGTCTTTCTTTAAGAGAGCCGTCATATGGATACGTACCATAAATTCTCTTGATTGCAGACTCATAGTATTCCTCAGCGGATCCCCAACGAGCGAAATTTTCAGGCTTTTTAAAATCGGTATAAGGAACATACCTTTCTTCTTTGATAATATCCTGCTCATGATATCCCGTGGATTCTATTTCACCAGAGGTATCTTTAGAGGATTTGTTTGCCAGAGACTGAATGCTCTCGGCAACTTCGAAGTATTTCTTTATACTCATACTCTATAATTATTCTTCAACTCTAAATTTGAACGTTTGTGGTTGCTCTTGCCAATCTCCTATACTACCATTATAATAAGATAATCTTATCTCATACATGTAATCTGGTTCCAACAGTGATACATCTAGATCAAAATAGCTACCCTCTTTATCATAAGACATTAAGGTACTAAGCGAGGATCCTGTACCATACGGGACGGCAGCATAGTTATCTGTTGTGCGATAAATGGCATACGAAGCACTCTCTATAATATCCGTTGGATTGTTGGTCGTTGACACCGTATAAAGAGTGGGGTTCCAATTTCGATCGCGCACAAAAAAGCGGAAACGTGATTTATCCGTAGTAGAATATTTCTTTTTAAGATTTGTGCAGCTTGTGATGCGGTTAAAAGTGGGAGCGCTGTCATAAGTCGGCATTAGCTCAGGATAGAAAGAGCCAGTATAAAATTCTACACCGCCGGAATGCCACACATCGTGAATCGCAGGGACAGGCGTAGAAGCCGCTGTAAGCGCGAGTTGAACCAGATAGAGGCCTGTGCTCGAATAACTCGCTGTAGCGTTTAGATCGGCGGCTGTGGCCACTCCACCGCCCACTGGGAGCTTCAACTTGGCGCCTGTAGGCAAGCCTGCGCTGCTGGAGTAGAAGGAGACTTGTACAACGCCGGTGCCTACGTTGGGAAGATTAACCAAACGTCCTCTCACATAGTTATAAAGCTGTAATTTATTGAGGTTATCGGCTGCGGGTGCTGCCGAACTAGAATAATAGAAGTTTTCTCGATCGTCTTGTGTCGATGAATTCCAACGGGCCTCGATAACGGGGCGCTTGAAGAAAAACTCTGTCGAACGAGAGAAAAACTTTTTAGTATAGTAAGATTGAGATGCACCGCCGGGATTCTGTAAAACAGAACCAGAATCTGCCGCAGGATTACCGGGTAAAAGGCCTGCGCCGGCAGAACTTGAAAAATAAGCCTCCTGGCTAGCAGTTAAGTGAACCCCAAACCCATAGTTTTTGATGACGCCGTCGGCAGCGCCAATACTTAAATACTTAATCCACTCTTCAACCAAATGAGAAACATTAGTTTCAAGATCTTCGAAGCCGAGTGTAAATTCAACGTTATTAATGAGAGTCGAGGAGGTATAGTAATCACCGCCGTCGCGGGTCCAGGCAGCTGCGGCCGTGCGCATGCCCCAATTAGCTTGGCCTAAATCTTTATATTCGTCCATATCAAGCCCAGTACCCTCGGTCCATGAGGCCGACACTGGTTCGACAACCAAAGTGAATCCTTGTGGGAGCGTGAATGGATGTTTAGCATTGTACATCTTGAGGTGGAAAGAAACACTTCCAGATGCCGGAATCGTACCAGCCGTTCGATCTGCCGCAATTGTAGTAATAGGGAATTGAATGAGAGTCCTCGACAACTCCTGTGCTTGACCATTTGATCCCGACTCTTGTCCATAAATAGAGAAAATTTCTAAGGAATCTGCGTATCCCATGTTGGAACCGGTGCCACGAAGGCGTAAGTTGGCCTCGAACGCATTTGTAATTGTAGTGTCAGCGCTAGCTGTGTACCGTAAAATAGCCATTAGGTAATTGATCCCTTAATATCGACGTTGGGGAACTTAAGTTCAAAAATAGTATTTTGTTTTGCGTCAATTCTTCTACCATCTGCAGTGAGATTAGCAATAAAGTCATAACTCAAATCTGAGTACATTCCGCCGGAGTTGCCCACAATCTCAATATCTACCACATCTATAATACCCTTAACCTTTTGAAGCACCTTATAGAAATCAGTAATTAAAATAGATTCACCAATATCAAATTGATTATTATTAAGATATTTTGTAATCGCACGGTTGGCACGGTTAATCACTGTAAATCTATCTGCATTAGTATCAATTGCTACCACATAATTAATTCCAAAATTTGCTATATTGGCATCTAATATATCGATTGTATCATTGATGACTTTATATTGTAAAAGCCACGTTTTTAAATTATTCTTTAATGTCTGGTTTGCTGCTATCAACTTGTTGCTCGTATCTTGAGATATTACATAAATATTTATATTCCTCCGCAACTCATCAAAGTCTCTCACCACCGCAGCTCTCTTAACGGACCCAAACTTTCCAGGCATTCCGTAGCAAATGGCCTGGTAGTCTTGAACTGTGACTGCTCTGTTTTGAGTCGCGTAGAAACCAAAAACTCTCTGTTTAACCTCATCGGAACTTGGAAGTGAAATATCTCCAGTAAAAGGTTCATCATTTGTAACTTCTAAAGATTTTTGTGTAATCGAGCGCTGGACGCTTTGCAGCGCTCCTTGAGATTTGAATCTAAATCGGGGGCTTTCAACGTTCACAATTGTGTGTGTAGAAGCATTGACATCATCTTCAGTATTAACTCGATATCCAATTCTTAATGTAGTATTAGCCGGAGCAATTCCAAATTTATCCGTACTAATAAGTTTAGTGGGGTCAAAATCAATATCTGTTATATACGTTCGCCCATTCAAATCCAATATTAAGTTGGTAGGATCAACAACCGAATTCGATAATAGTTCTGAATCTGACCCATACCCAAACTGTAGATATGTGGTGCCGTCTTGATGTTCGACTGTGAATCGACGCGCAACCGGGACGGCTTTCATGATATTAGGCACAGCATCGCTTGTAGCCGTATTGGTATTGCGGATTGGCTTATATATAACGTTCTGTGATAAGTTGTTTACTTCCACGTACTCATGACCCTCGGTGTCTCTCACGGTGGCGACAGTTGCAACATTTTCTACACCAAGATCGACCCTCAAAAATCTCTGAAAATCATTTACTGTTATCTCTTTATATCCGGTACGACCTGAAACAGCTCGACCCTGAGCGCGGATAACATAATTTAATACGTTATTGGTGGAGTTATCGATATCTTTGGGGACCACTTGATTGGTCATAACGGAGAAGTCGACATCCCCTAACAAAGTATACATACCACCTCCTTGAGAGGAGAAACTAGAGCCCGCTTTAAGCACGGGGGCATATGCTAAATCTGGGCCGATGCTCGTTGAGTCCGCGGGAACCTGAATATAAAAGGTTAGAACCCCATAAGAGGAAGGACTTCGATTAAGTTTAAAACCGAGTTGCCGGGCAAGCTGTAGAACATTATCGTATTCAACGGCTGTTTCTAGAAAGCTTTCGTTAGCCTGATAGTCTAAATAGAAGGAGAGCACATCTCCCACGTATGCCACAGTATCTAACATTAACGATCCAAAGGACGCTTTGTTAAAATCTTTATATGTATCTGGGTAATACCTCTTGGCGTAATCCTCTAGCTCTTTGCGGATTGAATCAAAGTCTCTGCTTGTATAGTTAATGGGCTGTAATTTCTTAGGCATAGTAAATTCTCTTTTTAATTAGTTACGTATATTGATTTGTAGTGAATCGGACTGGCGCAAGGGGATGATAGTAAAATAGACTGTTACATCTAGAGTATAAGGGTGCAGATCCGGGTTGTCCTCCACATAATTGAACACCACATCATCAATTTGGATATAGGGAAGGTGTATATGAACTTGTTCGTTTATTTTACCCTTAATGGCAGAATGGGTATTAGGCCCATTATTTTCAAATAGATAACGAGGTAACCCCACACCAAAGAGAGGATACATAATACGTTCGCCTGGAATTGTAAGAAGGAGCATTTTTAAGTTTTGGCGCGCCAAAGCATTGAAAGTCATATTGCGCACATACGGCCCATATACTTCACTAATTTCTAACGGTAATGATACGGAAAGACCTGCCATACTTTATCCTCTCTCTAACACTCGCTGGGCCCACCAGCATCGCCAGCGTTCGTTTGATCGGGGCCGAATTCAACTCCGATGTCCAAATTGGGCTGTTCAGTGTCAAAGTTAATTAGTGACAATAATAGATAAATGAGCCCGAAAGGTGTGGGAGGTATCATTAACATGCCCATCCCCGTTCCCAAGAAATCGATACCATCTTTCGATATGCGCGGAAAGAAGTTCTCTGGTGGTGGGTCCGGTTGGCCGTCGAGATTGAAGTCTGGTCGAGGGAAGCCTTCCGGGTTCTCCATCATATATTGTAATAAGCATAAGACAGCAATAAACAAATCACCCCCAGTTGCGCCGGGTGCGAACGGAGCAAGCGCGGACTCACCCTCATCATCGGGGCTAGGCAAATCAATCTGTCGTAACTGGGTCTGGACTACATTAAATACCTCTGCGCTTCCGTTCTTAATTAATTTAGAGATCACCACGTGTGGGTCAAGAAGCTCCACAATCATCTTTAGGATATCAATCGGCGTTTTGACTAGCATCTTAAGAATAAAGTCGATCGCGAGGGACTCGCCATCAGGTTCGTTCGAATTCAGGGCGGCCTGTCGTGAGCCCGGGCGTCGAAGATCGGGTGCCGGATTGTAGCTATTGTGATTAGCTATAGTATTTTCTAGTATATCCATCACTCGATTTTTAGTAGAGCGCATTGCTTTGCGGATATCCTTAAAATAACGGGTTGTAAGATAGAAGTTGTGAATTATGGGCAAGATCCCAATAACTTCTGCACCAAACACATTTGTAAAATAATTTTGGTAAGTTTCATTCCCCAAAAGATACCTTACTTCGGACGCGCTCAACTTATCATCCTTTAAAAGTTCCGCTACACTATAGTTTTCTAAATCTGTTGCAGCATTAACTGTTATTTTGAATAGCTGGAATGCCATCTTGTTGTTCGGGGGCGATGCCAGATCGCCGGGGGCATACAAATCAAAAGAAGTCAAATCATCGACATGCATCCAGCACTCATAACTTATGGTTGGAGGAGTGGGCGGGACCGCGGGTTCTACCAGATCGTCGCCGTCGCCGGTCTGAAATTGTTGACCGGTCGGTGGCGCGGATGTAGAGCCCTCGACAGAAGGGCCTATAGCAGTATATGCATAATGGGAGTGAGGGACATAAGCCCCCGAAAGATCGTGGGCACCATCGCCATGGTCCTCATCGTTCTGGTGGATTGTCCAATCGCCGCCGCCTACGTGCTCGTGCATATGTTCGCCAGCGGCGGGCTCACCGATGTCGTGATGCGTGGTGCCCGGGCATCCGCGGCCATTGGCCACTGTACCACCCATCCCCAGAATTTGATCAATTTGGATCTGGTCTAGACAATCTGGTCGTTCTTCCATAACAGGATGAATCTTTTTCACCATTACAATGCCTGATCTCTGTATTGCATCTGATAAAAATTCTGAGTCCGCGTTGCGGGCGGCTCCCAAGTTTAATGGTGCTGCCACCACCGGCATGGAATTCAAGAAAATCTCTTCCATTGGTTTCTGCCGAGATATCGGCAGCGCGTTCTTCACTGCGTTTGATGCAGGGCCCGGAAGGTCGACAGTTCCCATAGAACTTTGAATACGAGAGATCGTAAGATAATCAATAATATCATTAAATGTTGCAGTCGGCGTTCCTACACTCAATTTTTGAGTTCCCTCGGGCTTTAGGAATACTGTTCCATATGGAAAAACAATATTATTATTTGAATCCAGAAGACCTCCGTTTGCGACCGTGCTCTCTCGCTCCATCATACGATTGAATATTGTAACCAAGGAATCTTTCACTTGATTAACCTTTTCGCCTGACCCGTGTTTTACAAGTTTAGTAAAATAGGATTTCATTGATGAGACGACCTGGTCTCGCATATAAGAGACGATAAATGGCTTAGCGAAAAGTTCGTCCATTTCTACCGCCCCAAAAACAAAAATGTTTTTCATAATAAATTCAGCTACGTGAACTTGGACAAGCAGCAAAAACATACCAAACTTAATAACCTCGCGCATGCGGCTTCGAGCATCTTCGGGATTGTTATTACAAGCTTCTTCTAGATACTCTTTCTGCATTTGCTTAAAAATGCCGGACACATCCAAGAGATCAGATACATCTCCGGCTGCGCAATTGGCATTGTCATGAAAAAAGTTTAATGATTGTAATGTTGCCGCGTCAAAAATGCCGTTAACGCTGTAATAATCAAAGATCTGGTCGACGAGGAGGCCGTAGGCTAGAGGAAAATATCTTTGCTCTGCGACTTTCTTCCAGCCAGATCCGGATGTGCTTGCAAGGCGTGATGCTGCATCTACAAACTCATCTAGATTATAGTTCACAGGCTCCAGAGGCGTGTTAAGGAGCATATCAGACTGGAATAGTTCTTCTGTGTCACTTGTGAATAGATCGTCTAGCTTAAAAATGGAGCCCTGGACTGGCTCGTCTGACCCGTACGCCGGGTACTGTAATTCAATGCGTTGTTCGGTAACGCCTATTTCGGGAACCGGACCATGAGTGGTGCCCGGGCAGCCGCTGCCTTGAGGGACTGAACCACCCATCCCCAGAATTTGATCAATTTGGGTCTGGTCTTTGCAATTAAGAGCCGATTGTGCTGTAGCATCGACATCACCCCCCATAGTAGGGGCCCATGCTATATTTGGAAACGAGAACATAACTCGGCTAGTATTTGTTTGTTCAGCAGTAACACACTTAAAGTGATCTTTAATATAATATGTCGACACCGAGGGCGAACTTGAGTTTTGTATCCAATCTGTGGTCTCAATATCTATATAATCAATAAACTTATTATAAAATTCTTGATTAAAGCGATAAGTTGTGACGGCGGGCCCGGTGCCTTGATTCAGTTGATCAACTTTGTCGGTCATATTGCTTACTGCGCCCGCAATCTCAGGTGATGCCAGGACATCCATCAGGATATCGAGCGCTTCGCCAGCTTCGCGGAGGTCCGGATTCAAAAGGCCTGGAACATCGATCAAGCATTCTTCGAGAGCGTTGCGCAGGTCGTCCGAGCCTTCAGACGCCTTTTTGAGAGCACCCATTATGGAGTTCAACGCGTCGGGATCTGGTTTTGGAAGTTCGGGCCAGTCTTCTGCGCCTTCGACACTCTTAATTGCGGTTCCATAAGCCGTCTCGCCTTTTGCTCCTCGGCCGTCAGCACGTGCCAAAGTCGGCTCCAAAAGAACGTTCTTGATTGAGTCGGCCGAATAAATAAATTGCATTTCTACCAATTCCACCATCATGCTCAATGTCTCTGGGATTAATCGTGTGATGGTAGGGTCGCTGATATAGTTCTCAGCATCGGGGCAATCAAAATTATAGGCGGGAGGCTCGTCGTCAAAACCGTTTTCAATAATGTCAAGTAAATCTTCAATATTTTGCATTTCTTGCGCATCGAGTTGGCCAAGGTCTAAACAAATGTTATCTTGGTTCAGCAGCGACAGATCATTAATAATTTCATTACACAAGTCCGTCACATCGGTTATATTCCCCAGGAGTGTAAAGAATTCAATAACCGACGAAACATCTACAAGTTTGGACGAAATAGCGGCGTTTCCGTATCCTAAATTAAACTCGATGATTCGATCGATCAACTCATCGGATGCGGATTGTATATCCATGAGAAGAATACAAATATCCAGAGAACTTAAAATAGACGAAAGGTCGCTGATATACTTGTAAATGTCCTCAGGCGACATTGGAGGAGGGCCCAAAAGATTCATTAAATCTCCTAGGGGGCTGTTCTGATCATTCCCGTATCCAAACGGGTTCTGGCCGGCTAGAGGGTCGAGGAAATTGTCACTTATAAGGCCTGCAAGGTCGGTTTCCCCATGATCATTCGCGCGCGGGTTATTGAGATTGCAAGCTTCCTTTAGCATCTCAGTTAAGCTCTTAATAAGCGCGATGAGGGCCTGCTGGATAGAATTCAAAATTAGATCCAAGATGGTCTTCCAGAGATCTCCTTTAATTTTAAATAGATCAAACTGCTGGGGGTCCATGGAAGGACGTTCTTGTAGTTCTTCTTCCAATACATTGCCTACAGCATCAGCGATACGACCAAGTTCAAAATTTATTCCAAACGTTAAACATATCAATGCTTCCTTAGCTAGCGCTTTTAATCCAATCTGGCCCAATATTCTATCGACGGCCGAGTTCTCCTCAAACATAGCCAGAGGCCCGGTTTCGAGGGCGCGGCCGATAGTGTTTGCGATATCAATCCCAGTTTCGAGCTTTTTCTTTCGCTCTTCTTGATAAACTTTTTCAGCCAATTCAGGATTACTCTCAATACTCTGTGTTAGCAGCGTTAACTCCTCAGTCGTTAAAGCTTTAATGCCCTCTTCTAATTCAGAGGTGTCGTTTACATCGATAAGGCCCAAACGTATAGCTTCTTGAAGAAGAGCATTGTTGTCGTTATTATCACGGTCATTGGGTGTAGGAAAACTAAACAGGTTGCCTTCATCGCGATCTTTTTTTATCTGGTCTGGTAATGTTTCAGATAAAAATTCAAACATCGGGAATTGGGTCCCGGCAGCTGAGTGTTCTTGTGCTTGGGTTAACATCTCTTTATAATTTTGTAGAGTTTTCAGGGTCAGTGGGTCTCTCAGGCGCTTGTTATATTTAATAAGTGAGAAATATCCTACTTTAAGGTACTCTGTCCCGCCAGCAGAGTACGTAATTCCTGCGATTCCTATCTTGGGGATATTAAAGATGTTTAGTGGATCTGGGGGAGGGTTATCTGGTCGTGCCCGATCTCCTTCCATTGGGCCCTTGCGTTCAGAAAAATAAATAGTAAGAAGATCTCCCTCTTGGATACGATAGGCTTCTCCCGCTGTGGCCTCAACGTCTTTCAACACTTCTCTAAGAATTACGGTTATAACTTTTGTGACGTCCTTTCCCAAAAAGTTAAAATTAATTCCTCCTAGTGGGACGGCGCCTCCATAATTGTCTTTCTGTTTAGAAAAATCTTTCATTACGGCGCCAAAAAGGTCCACCTCGGTAAGAACATTTTCTAACTGAATTTCACTCTGGCTTGTGATGTCTAAACTAATATTGTTTTTTTTGTTGAAGAAATTTAAGCTTTCCTCAAAAGATGGAAGCATGCGCAGGCGGGCCATTTTATTTCGTAACTGGGTTACAGTTTGCTGTTCAAGCTCTAATCGTGTAATAAAAATCTTATATGCACCGGGGGGCACAGTCGCAAACCCGGGATTTTCAGTGCTGATCCCATTCTTTAATGTAGTTCTTAATCCTTCGTAGTGTGTATTGTCCCCAGTAAAATCGGGGTCTTTCATATTACGATAAAATTCAGGAAAATAATGAGTTATATAGTGATCTACTGCTTTATTATATATCTCATCAGTATCAGTAAGAGTTTTGCGTATTTTAAATTTAAGAAGAACGCGTCCGGACAATCGATCATTGGGGCCGAGACTCTCTTCAAACGGAATGTTGAGAGGCTTGCCGGGATATTCTTTATAAAAATTTAATTGTGCAGGCATTATATTAGTTTGTGTTGTTGTATCTACTCAATATATATTGGCTTCTGCCGTTTTTGGTTGCACAGGCACCACCGGGAGTTTCTAGATAATTCGTTTGAACAGAATTAAGCTTTTGCATGGATGTGTTCAATTGTAGCTGAACATTTGTAATTTTGTTAATTATGGTTTCAATGCCAGTGGGCAGGAGTCCCGTCAATGCCGGAGAGGTAGGCGAGCCCATGAATGGGGAAAAATGAGTGTGCTTAACTAGTGCTTGAGAGAGCTTCCTGTCTTCTTCGATAAAATTATCAAACAGGTCTCTAAGATCATGAATGGCTTCTATGATAGCCTTGAGACAATCCTTCAGGTTCTCTCCCTTTACCATGGGTTGTAAATTTTTATCATCATTCATTGCGATTAAATCAATTCCATAGCCGCCCACATATGCATTGCCCAGTACGGCCCCTTGAGAGTTCTGTGAATCTGTGCGTGTCACAAGTTTAATGTTCTCCCGGGCGATGACTCGAACTGTGTCTGCCTTCATAGCCACTGTGCTGCGCGGGCTGTTCTTAGAGGTGTTCCCTACTGTTCCTTCGGCTAAACCAAAATATCCATCCGGATCGGATCTTTGTGAGACGTAAATGCGGGCAGCGTCAAGCTTAAAATTAGGATCTGCGTTAACTTGAATACCCTGAGGCGTTTTTCGTCTGCCGCGGTAACCCAATCGCCCCGCAACAATATCAATGGAAGCGCAATGCGTATTTTTGCTGCCACCAAAACCAGAGAAAATATTACTAGGCCTGTCTAAACCCAGCACTATAAAAGCATTTCCCTTCCCGTAAACTTGTTCTGCGCCGGTCGATATATATGTAGGTGTATCAAAGTTTTGACGCCCCCCTTTAGTTAGCCCAACCCATTGTGCTTTTTGTTGAGGAGAGCGTGACTCGAAGGCCTCGCGTTCGCCGTCCGACATCAAATCTAAGTCAAGCGCTTTAGCTGACTTCGTAACAGTTGGGTTCATCTTTATCTTCATGTTCTTTTACCTTCTTTGTTTTTAGACGCTAGCAAACTGACGCCTTTCCTTTTCGCGGAGGTTGGCGAGGCCGAGATTATAGTTCTTGTCCCCTTCGTACCAATAGCCCATTTGGCCGCGAACCGTAAATGCGCATGCTGCGCCCTTAAAATCACCCTTCGCAAGATAAGGCTTTATAATAAATTTATTTACAGCTCCTCCACCGGCATTGTATACAGCAGACATTAAAGCATCAAACTGATTTTGTGTAACTTTGACATTGTTGGCCTTCTTCAGCCTTCGCACCAGCGCCTTTTCGCGGACTTCTACATCCTGAATAAATAAAGCTTCGGCCTGGGCATCGGTTATGGTTCGCGTTGGCGCCCTGGTGTTTCTGCCGTCAGCCGGGATTCCCCCCTTCAGCCACTTTGCAGGTATAATGCCTCTCTTCTTGGCTTCGCTGCAGTATCCTTTCCAGGGGGGACTTTGTTTGGGGCTGACATCGCCGCCCTGTATGAGGTGACCAATTCCAATTGTACAATACCCCTTGGGATCGTTGTATAGTTTTGGTACCAGTCCTTCGGCTTTTCTCTTCTTTGACCGCGCGGCATCGCTCATCCTGTGGGGGTAGGGGTCGTCTGGGCCTGCCCGGGGAATCGGGCCAACTCCGGGGCACGGAGCTTCATTGGCTAATTCCTCTTCTGCTGCCGCGGCTGCAGCAGATTGGGAGTATGCTTCGCACTCAGTTTTCACAGCCTGAATCATCTCATTAATGGGTGCCTTAAGATCGCCGGCCATGGCCGCATTAAACCAAGTTGTATAGGACGGAGTACCGGTATAATGAACCCCGTCCGATGTATGCAGATTTTTAGTGTATTGCATAGAATCAATATAAGTTACCTCTGGATATGATGCCAAAACGCTTTTTTGTGTGTTCCGCATCGTGTCTCGGCGGTCCTGCGCTTCGACGCCTCCCCCATACTGGCCGTAGCCGTCATTAGTCTTAAGCTTGTTTTTATCGGGGAGGAGTGGCTTTGAAACTCCAATCCAAATGATCTTTTCTACGCCAGCGTTCCTAAGTATCTGTAGTAGTTCTTCGAACTTGGGCTTCCAAGCACCGACTGTACGGGATCCGTAGCCTGCGTCATTCCCCCCCAAACCAATAATAGCATACTTTGGTTTTGCAGCTGATAACTTAGATTCAAGCTGCTTCTTTAACTGTGGGCTTGTAAGGACCCCGGCGCCGCCGTTTATAAGGCCGCGGCCACTTTTCGACATATCAATGACGAGAGGCACGCCTTGATCCTTAAGATACTTTCTCAACTTCCCGCCAAAAGTGCCGGCGCCGGCTTGCTGGCTATCGCCGATGTATATAATAGCTCCTTCACCTTCGCAGCCTTGGTGCCTCATTCTTCTCGGTGATGGCTCGCCCGGGGCGAATCCGCTGGCGCCGGAAGAACCTAGCGCGCCGCCGGCGCCGGCCGCGCCGGCGCCGCCTCCCGCGAAGGCGGCTGCAAGATCGCCAGGGATCTGGTTAATAAATTCGATAATCTCTCCAACCTCTATAATACGGGGCCCTTCAAAATTATTAATATTATCAAATCTTACCGTAACAATTGAGCCGACCTCGGGCTTCCCAAACCATGATTTCGCGACTCCCAAAATACTATAGACGTCATAGTAGGTAGCTATTACTGGGTCGGACCAGCCTGTAGGCGCGGGACGGCATTCGATCTCGGGGATATATACTTTGTACACCATTTGAGCTTTTTCGTGATTAGGCTTGCCTGGGTCCCACCCTACGGCGGACGCCGCCAGGACACTGTCTTTGTTGCTGACGGCGAGGGGGGATTTCGGGCCAAGAGCACAGACTATCCCTGTAAAAACATCTACTTTTTCTAGGGCGCGTCGGGAGTAGTTGGCTTGTACAGCGGAGCGTAAAAAATCTGTGCCATTAGAACGTCGTCGATCTGTGGAATTATCCATGCCTGTATCCGACACATCGTTAAGAAATCCATATTTGAGACCTTTTAATGTAAGAGGGCCCTTTTCGTCGTCAGCCACACCTAGTCCTCCTGGTTCTCGTTGAGAAGATCAAATAACTCTTCTTTGTCAGATTCGGTCAATCCATGATGATGTGTTTTCTGTCGTTGCAGAATCGAAGCTAGCTTAACCATCTGTTCATTAGAGCGCTGAAGATTTTCAACGAACTTTGCTGCAATTGGTCCCATTTCGCGGCGTTCAGCGGAAGAGGCTTTCATATCCGCCATAACATCCATAAGAAGAGTCTTTGCCATGGCACGATCTTCTCGTATATTCCTTGTAGTTTCCTCTACATATTCGTCTAAGTTTAGATCTCGCCGTTTTGCCATTTATTCTTAAACGCCTTATAGCGTTTCCTCAGTTTGTTGAGATTATTGACAACTTGTTTGGTATTCAAGCCCGTAATCTCTCGCAGGTATAAGTAAATAGCTTTTTTATTGAAAATTTCAATTGTATCGGCGGAGTCTAATAAAATGCGAACCGCCATCAAAACCTTTTTCTCGTTTTCCTTGAGCATAAAAGCATCCCAAGTGTCGATCTCGCTATGCAGAGAAGACCAAAATTCTGCTTCGGAGCGCTTTTGTAGATAGGTTGGTTCGGTGGAAACTAAATCTTCAGCCAACTCATTCAATATATCTTCCATGAAGATTTCGGTTTGGTTGCGCTTTTGAGTTCGCTTTACTTTATGAATAAACCAATTTTTAGTTACAACCGAAAAATACGAAAAAGCTTTTGATCCTTTGTTGGGATCATATTTGCTTAAGATAGTTGTGAGCCAGACTTTACAGTCAGCCTTTAAATAGTCAATGTTGGGTAGTGTGGTAAAACGATACGTATATATAATTTTATCAACCATCTGGTCAAATGCCGGCTGGATATATTCTATGTATAGTTTGGACTTTAGGCCCCTGTCCTCCGTGCGCGCATACTTGACAATTGCGTCTTCGTGAACTTTAGTAAAGTAATGATTTTTAGTACTTTTATTCTTCTTCGATCGTCTCTTCGGTCGCGGCATTCAGTTCTTCCTCTAATTCTTCATCTAGTGTATACTCAAATATATCACGAAACATTTCAATCTCTTCGGTTACTTGACGAATTTTAAATAGAAGTTCCTGTATCATTGGTTCGCCATGATAGTTGTTCATCCCATATAATGAATTCACAAAAACTTGAAAAGCTTTGGTGGTCAAAAATAAATCAGCTAGATTCTCGGATATGAACACAAATTTTCTTAAAATCTTTGTGATATACCATAATAGACACCCATTGAGGGCTATCGATCCTATAAGAAATAAGTATACTGTTGTCATCGTTCTTTTTGCAGTTGTTCCTGTTGTTGTCTCAGCTCTTCCCGGGAGTCTTTTATAAATTCCTCGGTAAGTTGCCCTGTCTGCAAGACACTAGATGATTTGGGGTTAGTACGAAAAGTGGTCAAGGTTTTAACGAGACCACCCTCTTCGTTGCATAGGGGGCATGCCCCGGGTAAATCGTCGCTGTGGTGATTTACCGTAGATGTTTGTTCACACAGTTTACACTGATAGTCATAACGTGGCATTTATATTCTATTTTTTAATCTTCGAAAGATGTTTCTTCCTCAATGGTGAAAGGAGGAGTGACACCTTCAAAAGAAACTACTGGCGGGTTAGTAACCTGCAAGGTTCCATCCTCCAGTGTTACAAACTCCATGCCCGATAGGACAGGTACAATATCACTTTGTTCCATTAAAGATTTTTGAAGAGCCATCATCAGCGCTCCGATTGCTTGGTTCGACAATTTCATTATTATGGTCTCCTTTCTAATTCCACTATTCTAGTGTGGATGTCGAGAAGATGTTTTTCTAGATCTCGGGCTTGTTCACGAATAGCGACTCGAACTATATCGTCCGCAATTTCCTTAATCTCGCCTTTAGTTAGGGGCCTTACGACCTCAGCTTTCTTCTTTTTCATTTTATTCTCCATTCTTTGGTTAGTTGGATAAGGTTAGTCTCATAATTTCTTTCGCCCAATTCAGGCGTGTGAACTTTTGAACAACTTCCTTTCCCTTTTGTGCTATTTTATCAATAACTTCTGGATTTGTTAAATAGTAATTTATCTTCTGGTTTAAATCTTCGATATTTTTAAACACCACGAGATCTTTTCCATCAACAAAATCTTCTTCGCGGCCGTCCCAGTCGTCGGTAATTAAAAATCCGCCGGCGGCGAGGACTTTATACACACGATCCGAGGCACCGCGCGTCGTGCACAAATTCAAATTAATTCTTGACTTTGCCACGCTTACTGCATGCTCTTTTCCATAAGCATTGGTTATAATTTTTACCGGGGGCTTGATAGACGAGATATATTTCATTCGGTCACCATATATCGCCCCAATAAAACTCACATCATATTCTTTTTCTATTCCTTCAATAGGACGATCAACATTTTCATTATAACCCTCACATATCCTATGTGAATTCGGATTTATTTTCAAAGCCTCACGTAAAACATTGTTTTTATCGCAATAAAAATAATCTACCAATTTTGTTTTCTCTCTCATTTCATTATCGTATGTTTGAAGAGGGTCCATAAACCACAGGGCGGTTTTGGTTTGTTGTTTAATATTTTCGAATACGTCATAACTCAACAGATTGCATTTACTATACAATACTAAATCAAAATTACGTTCCCTCACCAAATTAACCAAATCCTGGTCTCGCTCCATAAAGCCCAGCGTTGCGGCCTTGTCTTTATAATTATAGCCAGCTACTTGTGCTCCAGCTCTTTGGAGTGATAATAGTTGTGATGTATTGGTAGACTTAAAATTCTTATCAAATACTCCGATATAAAGTATTTTCATTGGTTACCTTCTAAATAAATTCGTCGTTCTTCTCTGGATTTTTGACTCGGTTCAAATATTCATTTAGAACATGGGGCCGGCATTTGTAGTTGCCACACTGCACGTGTTCCAGTTCAGCAACACGTTCCATTGTGTCTTGGACCTGTCCGCTCGTATGGATTTCTTCGAAGGACTGCTTGTGAATATTCCCAAAGCTATAATCAGGTGTGTTATAGAAAACATTGCAACCATAACACTCCCCGTATGCATCAATTAGCGTCAGGAAATTATATGCATAGCACTTCTTATAGCAGTAATTGTGGCTTTGACCATCAATAACCGGTAGTTCTTGAATGTTTCGGCTTCGAACCATAACAATAAAGTCATCTGTGCTGCGAGCCACCAGGCGTTGTTTTAAATCTTCGTCTGTCAGGTTGTAAAGAGTAGGGTTGGAAGCACTCTTGGGGTGGTTGTGGTGTGGCTTAAACTGAATATTATCGACTCCCACATCCTTCATAAGATCGGCGAACTGTTCCAGTTCGGTCAGATTCTCTTCTAACACGATGAACTGGGCGCCAAGCTCTACCTCTAAGTTGTGCTCTTTTTTATATGCAGTAGCCGCTCGAAGGTGCTTGATAATACGATCGAAGTCTTTATTCTTATGAATTGATTTGTGTGTATCCGGAGTTGCCGCATCCATACTAAATCGTACCCACGATAGATACGGCAGCACTTCCGGGATCATCTTTTCAGTCAATCTCGATCCATTTGTAGCCATCGAGGTTTTAATGCCACGATTCCAGCCGGCTTGCAAAAACTTCCCAATATCTGGGTGAAGCATCGGCTCTCCCTCACCAGCAAAGTAGATTGATTTCACTCCAACGTCAGCCATTGAGTGGATAGCATTTACCAACACCTCGGTGTCAATCAATATTTTACCGTGAGTGGCCCAGTCAACACTGCAAAAACTACAATGATGATTGCAGCGATTTGTTGGTCCAATCTCAACATGCAACGGAGTTGTTGCTCCGGTTGTTAGCCACTGTGCTACCTCTTCCGGGTAATACATTAGTTTATGTGCGTCTACGTCTTTAATTCCCATGTTCTATTTCTCCCAACCAATAGTTTACCAGATCCTCAAGTGTTTCTTCAATGGGAATAGTTGGTTCCCACCCTAATAAGTCTCGTACTTTGGAATCATCGGGTATTTGCACAGGGATCTCAACTTTCCGCAAAAACTTGGGCTCTATTTCTAGTGTAACCTTGTCTGTAAGCCCCGAAATCGCTAGCATCAAGTCTAAATAGTGTTGCATTGTATGCAAATCGTTTCCGGCAATATGGAAGATGTCGCCGGTTTCAATGGCGCCATCCATAAACTTAAGCATTAACTGATAATAAACGTCAACAATATCGCGGACATCCGCCACAATTCGTAGGGCAGCCATGTTTCCAATCTTGATGATGGGCTCCTGTTGTCCTCTAAGAATGCGTGCAATTTGAATTGCATCCGAAGATATTGAGAAATTCGGCCCTCTACGGGGTCCAGTGTGCGAAAACGCGCGGGTCAGGAAGGTCTTCAGTCCCATCGTAGCGGCGCGCTCAAGAACATACATGTCTGCACCAGCTTTGGACACACCATAGGGGTTGTTAGGGACCAGAGGCGTATCTTCTTTGATCTTTCGATCCCCGGGGCAGATGCCGTACACCTCGGGGGTGGAACAATTCATTAAGACACAGTCGGGCATCCGTTTAAGTATCTCGTCGCATATGCGTGCAGTTCCAAGGATATTCGTCTGGCTGGCCAGCAGAGGTGTCACGAAAGAAGACGGAGGATGTGCGAAGGCCCCGAGATGAAAGACGCCATCAAAAGTATTATTAGCAAAGATAGCCGATATAGATTCTAATTCTGCCAGGTCGCCGTATATAAATTCAATACGTTCAATGTTTTCCCCAACGATGTTTTCAATGTCCGGAGCTTTCTCTAGGTTTCTTGCCATGGCCACTACTTCGTGACCATCGGCTAAAATGCGATTAATCATGTGCGGTCCGGCAAAACCGGTGGCGCCAGTAACTAAAAATCTCACTTAAATATCTCCATCTTTGTTAAGTCTGGCCAGTCTTCTATCGTCCACTGCTTAGGAGGATTCGCAATTGCAGCTGGCAATTTCTCTATTCCGTTGATAGCCGTCTCTGGTGTCATATAATAATGATATCCCATGGTGCTGATGTTCTGTGTTGCCCATGGCGAATCGGGGGTGCGGCCGTCGTACGACATCTTTTTTAAATCTAGGGCAGCCTCCCGGTTGTCTGTGAGGATAACTCCTCCTCTACCTAGGCTTAGATGCTTCTTAAACTGAAAACTCACACACATAAAGGTGCCGGGCACATAGCTATCTGGCTTCCAGAGTACGGCCGCATCAACAATATCATCGGTGACGTAATAATAATCAAGCCACTCCTCATTGCGCCATTCCAGATCGATTCCGAGTTTGCGCGATAAAAGAGGAATAGAAATATAAGTGTGAGTTGGGACACTAATGGCTTGTATATCCTTATAACGTAGACACAATTCTACAGCGTGCGTACAGCAATCTGTCGTCACCGCGTAAGGAGATCCAAAAAACTTTGCTAACTCACCTTCAAATGTTTTGATTACCTCAAAACTCATCCGCTATTCCCAATCCCACGACTTCTCATTGGCATAGAAATATTCAATTGTCTTTTTGAGGGCTTCTTCAAGAGTTGTTGGTGTCTTTTGGCCGATCGCAGCATAAAGCTTCGTGTTGTCAGACTGGAGGTGCCAGATTTCCCATGGTCGAACTCGGGACTGATCTGTCTCAATCTCAACAGTCTCATGTCCCATGAGCTTACCAATAAGATGAGCTAAGTCATAAATTTGAATGCCACCTTCGCTGCCCATATTGTAAACTTCGCCAAACTCTCCCTTTTCTAGCAGTTCCACGGCCATTCTCACTGCATCTCCGGAATACTGAAAATCCCTAAAGGAGTTATTGCCGAGCTTAATTTTGTTTGACTGATCCATTTGATAAATGATTTCAGGAATCACATATGGGTGTGACTCACGCTCGCCGACACAATTAAACTGTCTCATTGCAATCGCCGGAACATTTCCTTCTCGCCATCGCACCTGTACAAGGCCGTCGGCGGCAACTTTGGAAACCCCATAGGTAGAGTGGGGGACAATTGGGTCGGCCTCTGTAATCTTCCCCTTCATATCACCATATATCTCCGCGGAGGACACCTGAAGGAGTCCCTTAATCCCTGTCTTCTGGCACGCATTCAATACACGCAGTACTGACGTTGCATTGATGTCGAAAAAATGCATCGGCCGTTCGAAGCACTCGGGAATGTATGGTTCAGCCGCATAGTTGAAGACGTATTCAATGTTGTTTTCCGTAAAAATCTTTGCTAGCTCGTTCTCGTCGTCGCGAATGTCAAACCACTTAAAGGTGGCATCTTGATGGATGTGCTTCTTTAGGCCAGTGATGAGATTATCCAAAACGATAACGCTACATCCGCGGTCGTCGATTAAATGATCCACTAGTTGAGAACCTAAGAAGCCGGCTCCCCCGATTACGCATACATTGCAATTTTGAATATTTCTCATTATTGTTCCTCTTTAAAGTTTAAATAGATTTTTTCTGCTTTATCGTTGATGTAGTAAGCGGACTCCTTGTTAGGAAAATAGAAAGCCTTGACAAATCTAGTTAAATTCTTGGCTTTCTGTAGATCTTTCTTGTAGTAGAGTTTTCCTTTGCTGCCGCGCTGTGGGGTCGCGGTATATTCCCCTCTAATTAGATCGGCATACCAGTCCTTAAACATTTTAAAGATCAAATCTTCTCCTCTTAAGAATAGTGAGTGTGCCGTATCTTTCTTCCCTATTAAGAATTCTCTTATCTCGATGACATCGCCTGTATCTACGCCGCGGTCTATTAAGTGAAGAGTAACTCCTGCTTTTTGTTCCTCATTGATGATGACCCAACTAAAGACTCCTGTGCCCTTATATTCAGGTAGAATCCCGGGATGAAAATTAAAACATGTGCTCTTTTTTATATACTCGGGGCCTAATATTTTCTCATACATCACACAGATAATAATGTCTGCGGCTGACATATCCTCAGTTACTTCAAAGCCGGCTGGGGTGTTTTCTTTTGCCCAGCTGGCACATTGAAGTCCAACGTCGCGAGATGCTGCTATGCAGACTTTCTTCATTTTGCTTTAATCTTCTCCTTAGGTATAAATGTAAACTCTCCGCCGCGAATGTCAAGTATTTGTGGAGGCACGCGTCGGCCGAACTCGTCAAAGATTAGGTAACCCAGCTCACTAAACTTCTTGAAATCGAAGCCGCCGTCCTTTACATCAATCCAGCCAGGGTATCCTTCAACCGTTGAATAAAATTTAAAATGATAACCCATACTCCAGATCGGCCGTACGTTTTCTAGTAAGTTGGTCATGCCATGAAGAGCCAGAGTTTCCATGCCCTCGATGTCCATTTTTACCAAGGTAGGGTCAGGTAAATTGTTGTCTTTCACAAAGTCGTCAAGGCGCACATATTTGATGGTGCGAACCTCATACTCGTTATCCATGCAATTATTAAATTTAGAATCCACCGTGTAGTTCTCATTGCTCACTGCGACCTGGAAGTTTGTCACATTATATGGCTCTGTGTTTTTCTTGCATCTTTCATAGTTGTCAGGGAAGCCTTCGAATGCATAAACTTCCATCCCTTCGATTGCCATGGGAATGGCAAAGGTGCCTATATACGATCCCAGATCATAAACCACAGAACCCTTCTTAACCAGGCGTAGCAAGGGTTGAAAATTATGGTCAGGTCTTTGAAAGGCAGTTCCTGAAATAATATGTTTATCCATATTCATGCCAGTCTCTAGGAGATCATGAAAAACGATTTCGTGATCTGTGATTTGATGCTGTCGATAGTTAATGGTTGCTTTATCCATTTGAATTCCTTCTTTCTTTAAGATATTCTAGTCGCTCGATGATAACGTCAACTGTTTCTTCAAGGGTGGGGTGGGCATTACAGAACTCCTCGCACTCTTTTAAGTCTAGTTGGGGAGTGTTTTCCCACGTTTGTTTAATGACTCTTTTAAAATCATAATAATTGTTATCATCAAAGTAGATTGCCCGGTCGCCCAAATAGTCGCGTACGCCTTCGTAAGGAGAATCACTTACAACGGATACTTTCCCCAGTTTATAGCCCTCTAATAGCGTGAGGCCACCGGTGGAAGTCTCATGATATTCAGTACACATGAAACTGCACTCAGCAATAACTTTTTGAAACTGCTCTTCTGTCAATTGATTGCCGCTCTTAATAACAGGAATCTGTAATTCTTCACATGCTCGGTCCAGCCAGCCATAGTTTTTATCAGCAACGTACGGGCGAATAGGATTAAAAATATAACGCTTATCCAAAATGGGGCCATCGTAATCAAAAAAGCGCGCCCAGATTTTCATCATGATACATTTCTCAGGATCCATCCCCTCTTCTTCCATCCTCAGTGTTACATCACTTGAGATGCACCAAATTTCCTCACATCGACTAATGTAATCCTTATAAAGCGGCCAATTGTAGTTGTGAGGATTAGGTGCTGTCCACACAGTCTTATAAAAATCTAAGGTATAATTGATTAGCGGAATGTCCGGAAAGGCTTGATGGAACATTTGAGCTAGATGAATCCACACCTGAGTTGTGTTGATAATAAAATCGCATTCAGGGTGTACAGAATTTAAATGAACGATTACCCCCTTCTCTTCTAATATGGGCACCCATGGCTCAATATTCTTTGACGGCGGTGTAATAAGTGAAATTCTCATAGTTTTTTGTCTATCTCAGCAAAGATAACTTCTAAAGAAATATCATTTGCCAAAGGCGCCTCTAAAAAGACCGCATGCGGATTGACGGGTTGCCAATTTTTAGTCGTTCCCACAAGTGGATTGTAAGCGGATGAATAAAGCCCTATCATTGGGTGGTTATATGCGGAAGCCACCCACGGCATACCAGAATCGCAGGTAATCAGGAGGTCAGTGGTAAGCATCCTTTTGCAAGAATCATAATAAGTTCCCTCGGAAAAGGTTGTGTTTGGGATTCGAGGCTGATGGGGGGCAGAAAGCTGATATACTTTGTACCCTTTGTTTGTTATATATTCTACGATAGCCGTTTGGTTTTGAATATCCACCGACCGAGCACCACCGGGCCACTTGCTAGAAAATAGATGAAGAGCAACAGTCTTGGGCTCTTTCACTACGTCTGCCGGGACGGTGAGCTTAACGTCAGTATCTCCAGAAGTCACGCCGATCATTAAGGCTGTTTCAGTAGTAATGTGGCGTCTATTCGCCCAGTCAGCCTCGGGATGCAAAGGAATGTCTGGTGGGAAAAGGGCATCAAATTTTTCTTCTTCCATATATTTAAGATCCGCCTCTGAGGGCCACTCATTGTACCCTTCCCATACTTTAAAACCAACAATATTCTCGTGATAGTTCTCAAATAATGGAAGTATGTCTTTGTAGGGCTCAGAGACCGCGAAGACGATCTGTGTATCGGGATTCTCTTCTATGAATTTACGTAATCCGGGCTCTTGCATAATAATATCCCCGAACTGCCCGCGGATTCCAAAGCACACCTTTTTATATGGTGCAGGCTTGTTGGAATACACGTATCTCTCCTTTTTCTTGGGAACATTAGGTATACGGAAATTATACATTTAGTCTCCTTTAATAATCCTGTGACTATCCGAGTCAAAGTGTTGAGTTGAGAACTCAAATAACTCAGTGTCCTCTAGAGCGACCATTTGGTGACGCAATCCTCGATATACGTGGAAATTGTCCCCTCTTTCTAAAATCTGCTCTTGCGCAGAATCGAGATCATCACTTTCCGAATATTTTACCAGAATTTTCCCCGATTGTACATAAAATACTTCGTCTTTTAATTTGTGGTAATGCCAAGAGCACCTTTTCCCTTTAACAAGGTAAAGCAATTTACCACAGTATTCTTCGCAATTGACAATCCATTTTTCAAAACCCCAGCCTTTAGGTACAAACTTCATTTTAATCTTCTCCTTTATGTCGTATGTTTTTGACGTCCTCAGAGGTGAGAGCATACGTACCAAATTTCCCCACCACCAAACGAGAACAATGGTTAGCAAACTGAATACCTTTTTCTATGGATTTTGTCACCAGCTGTTCATATACAAGGGCAGCTAAAAATGTGTCCCCGGCGCCACAGACATCAAACACATCACAAGCTTCTGTGGGATATGTATTTCCGTTCCAGCGCGCTCCGAGATCGCCCATCGTTACGATGAGTTCACATTGGGTCGGCGACTTTTTAAGTTTGTTGAATTCGAGCTTGTTGATCTTTATGATACAGTTTTCATAGGCGCTCAAATCACATTTCTTAGAATCTACGAACACGTTAATATTTGCTGCAGCGGCTTTGGCTGTGATAGCTTCGATGATTTCCTTCTCAACAAACCCCTTGTTATAGTCAGCTATGACTATTGCATCTAGTTGTACAAAATCATACTTGTCTAGCTCAGCGACATCACAGGCGGTGAGTCTTTCGTTCTCCCCGAAGTCGGCCCTTAGAAGATGCTGCTTGGTTCGAAGATCTACAAATCTTTGTTTTTGAATCAATCCGGGATTACAAAGTACTTGTACCGAGATAC
>Ga0209349_1000187_pt1 | contig 34192 bp, 53 predicted proteins | sample ETNvirnome_2_130_FD_184067 | JGI IMG/M metagenome (GOLD analysis project Ga0209349, IMG submission 184067) | Marine viral communities from the Pacific Ocean - ETNP_2_130 (SPAdes) (version 2) | ecosystem: Environmental > Aquatic > Marine > Oceanic | place: Pacific Ocean | collected 2013-06-22
AAACCCCCGTCCATCCACGGGGGCATCAAAAGCTCCTGGATGCTTGTGTTATGTGCTGACGTGGGCTAGGGTGTGGTTATTGAGGCTAATCACAGAGAGGCTATAGATATGACGTACATATGCGAGCATTTTCAAAACATCCGCCACAACCGGGAGGACGTTGACGATATCGACGACGCTGCCGTTATTTTCGCGGGTCGCATGGCGCGGCGCGACTACGGCCGGTCCGGCCTCGTGGCACACTGCAACAGAGAAGGGTGGTCCGAGGATTTCACCTCGGTGCATTATTCCGCGTTTGTGGGTTTCACAGGTGAGCCGGGCCAAATCTCGTTCTGCGGCCACAATGTGAATTTCACTGTAGTTCAGGCATAGGCCGGCCCATCTTATAACTGCCCTTACGCTAGACCGTCTTCTGGCTGCTCGGAAGGGCCAGGATGCCGACGACGACGGCGCGGCGTGAGGGCCTAGCCTAGCCTAGGCCGGCCCAGGACCAGGACCGGGCGCGGACCGGGCGCGTAGCGCGGCGCCGGCCGGCTCGGCTCGGTATGGGGCCCCGACGGCAGTTTCCGGCTCGGCTTCGCCGAGCGGACTCGACGCCGGGGGTCGGTGTCGTTGACGTTTACAGGCCTATTACACCCACACACAACCACCCCCTCCTCACCTCATTCCATCTGATTGCCCCTAGACAGCTTTATGATGCTTGGGCTATTAAGTTTTACTTATGGATGAGCCGTTTACTGATGGTCTCCCTGATTTGGGGGAAATTGTAAAAAAGCCTCGCGGTGCGCCTCGCCCGTATCACAAGCCATCGGAGGTAACCCGCAAGACGGTGATGGCTGCGGTTGGCATGGGCTTGGATCAGAACTCTATCTGCGCCTTGTTGGATATAGCGCCCAAGACGCTGCGGAAGTTCTACCGCCGTGAGCTAGATACGGGTGCGGCCAGGGCTAATATGAGTGTGGCGAAGAGCCTCTATGGCAGGGCCAGCGGCGGCAAGGACACCATCGCAAGTATATTTTGGTTGAAGGCACGGGCTGGTTGGCAAGATACGACCAAGACGGTGCATGAGGGATTGCCGGAGAGTATTACGGTGACGTTTGCGCTGGAGCCTCCCAAGGAAGAGGCGAAGATGATTGATATTACTCCAACGGAGAGTGGTAAGGGGGACTGATGGAGATACAGATTCCCTATACGCCACGGCCCCAGCAGCTTGATCTGCACCGGAATGACAGGCGGTTCAAGATTTGTGTGAGCCACCGGCGGTGGGGGAAGAGTGTTTATGCGGTAACGGAGTTGCTGGCCAAGGCGCTGGAGTTGAAGACCGAGCGCCGTGACGGCAGGTTCATGTATCTTGCGCCGTATTATCGTCAGGCCAAGCAAGTGGCGTGGGATTATTTGTGTTATTACGCCAAGGACTTGCCGGGCACCAAGATCAATCAGTCGGAACTCAGGGTTGATTTGATTAACGGCAGCCGTATCCGGCTGGCGGGTGCGGGGGATGATCCCGATGCGTTGAGGGGGATTTTCCTGGACGGGGTGATTTTGGACGAATATGCCGATATGTCGCCCCGTGTGTGGTCGGAGATCATCCGGCCGAGTTTGGTTGATCGTAAGGGCTGGGCGATATTCATCGGGACGCCGAAGGGAAGAAACCATTTCTGGCGTCTTTATGAGGATGTCGGCGATGACGGTGAGTGGCACCGGGCAATATATCGGGCGTCCGAGACGGAAGTAATCGAGCCCGACGAGCTTGCGGCTGCCAAGCGCGAGATGGGCGAGGACGAATATCTACAGGAATTTGAATGCTCGTGGACGGCTGCGATCAAGGGCAGCTACTACGGAGGGATCATAGATGACGCTGATAAGGAAGGCCGGATTTGCCGTGTGGAGTACGATGAGGAGCTGCCTGTCCATGTTGCGTGGGATTTGGGGATCAGCGATTCATGCGCTCTGTGGTTTTTTCAGGTCACTATGGGCGAAGTGCGCGTCATTGATTACTACGAACACAACAACGTAGGGCTCGAACACTACGTCAGGATCATGCAGGAGAAGGGCTATCGGTACGGTGATGACTGGTTGCCCCACGATGCCAAGGTTCGTGAGCTTGGCACCGGCAGAACCCGCGCCGAGACGCTGATAAATATGGGCCGAAAGCCCAAGATCGTGCCCAGCCAGAAGATCGCGGATGGCATCAACGCAGCTCGGCTGTTGCTTCACCACTGTTACTTCGATGAGCTAAATTGTGAGCAAGGACTCAATGCACTCCGTTCCTATCAGAGGGAATGGGATGACGTGAAGCGCGTGTTCCGCAAGACGCCGCTCCATAATTGGGCGTCACATGCCGCTGATTCCTTTAGATATTTGGCGATTGCCTACCGTAATCTGAAGCCCAAGGAGCCGGAGTCTGACTGGCAAGAAGAAATGTTGAAGAAGCCCAGTCTTGACGACTTGTGGGGAATACACGATCTTGAGGAGCGAAATCACATGGAGCCGCGTATCTGATGGCGATTGATTACGGCTTTGCTTCGGAAGACGCTGCCCAGATGGGCGGTGTGCTTATGGCGAAGATAACGGTGAAGACCACTGAATCGCCCGGCGACTATAGTGGTGTTCCGGTTACCACCGAGACCGTCGAGGAAATTCCGCTGATTCCTCCAATGCAGGGGCCAGCGCCCATGATGATGCCGATGCCCCCGCCGGATATCGGGGCCATGCCAAATCCTGGTATGCCTCCCGGTATGGCTCCTGGCGCACAAATGATGCCGCCACAGCCTGGAGCGCCGATGCCTGGGATGCCTGGGATGCCGCCCACACCGGGGGCTGGGTCAATGGGCGCGCAAGCTGCCCAGCAAGTCATGCAGCAATTTGGAACGGCGTGAATTATTGGGAAACCAAATCTCTGGAGGAGATGTCCGTCAGTGAATGGGAGTCCCTATGTGATGGATGCGGCAAATGCTGTGCGGTCAAAATCAGAAGCGCGGAAACGGAAGAGGTCTTCTATACCGATCTTGCTTGTCATTTGCTTGATACCACTGAAATACGCTGTACCGATTATGGGCATCGCTCACAGCGCGTTCCGAATTGCGTCATATTGTCGCCGCAGTCCGTTCGTGAGTGCGATTGGCTCCCTGATCCTTGCGCGTATGCGAAATTGGCACGGGGCGAGCCGCTGGAATGGTGGCACCCCCTGGTCTCCGGTAGCGCCGACACCGTGCAGGGCGCCGGAATCTCTGTCCGTGGCAAGATAAGCGGAGCGAGCATTAGCGATGGCTGATAAAGACGACACACGCGCTGAACAGGAAAAGCTCCTCGGCCCGTCACGCTACTGGCAGAACGAGTTAGAGCAAGCCAGCCAGTTCGAGCGCGATTGGCGTGAGCGCGGCAACCGTGTGGTGGAACGCTACCGCGACGAGCGCGGTGGGAATGCGGTTATCGGCCCGATTGCCAGCCGATTCAATATCTTGTGGGCCAATACGGAAACGCTGAAGGGCGCGCTGTTTGCTCGTATGGCGAAGCCCGATGTGCGGCGGCGGTTCCCCGATCCCAATCCCGCAGCCCGACAGGTGGCTATTCTGTTGGAGCGCACCCTTTCATACGATCTCGATACCTATGATGCCAGCAGGCCACTGAAATCGGCATTGGAAGATTACCTGTTGCCAGGACGCGGTGTGGTCTGGGTCGTTTATGAGCCGATCATCATCAAGGAAAAGATCAAGGTCGAGGTCAAGGACGACGGTATTGATATCGTCGAGGAAGAGGAAGTAGAACACGTCGGCGATCAGCGGTGCCGTTTTGAATACGTCCACTGGCAGGATTATCGCGAGAGCCCCAGCCGCAGACCTGAAGACGCGACATGGCGGGCGCGGCGACATCTGTTTACACGGGATGAGCTGGTAGGGCGTGGATTTGCCCATGCCTATGAGGTGCCGCTGACGTGGATGCCTGATACGGACAGCAATGAACAGTTGGACGAAATCTATAATCGGGCGGAAGTCTGGGAGATTTGGGACAAGGTCCAGCGCAAGCGTCTGTTTGTAGCGTCAGGATACAAGGATTTGCTGGCGGAGGACGATGATCCATACCAGTTGGAGGATTTCTTCCCCACTCCTGTTCCGCTGATCGCGGTGCGGACTAACAATACCTCTGTTCCTGTTCCCGAGTTTACGTTGTACCAGGATCAGGCCGATGAGCTGGACCGGGTGACAAGTCGGATCACGCATCTGATCGAGGGATTGAAGCGGCGGGGCGTCTACGATTCTTCGGTGCCGGAACTCGCTAACCTAGCAACCGCAGGAGATAACGATTTTGTGCCGTCGGAGAATTTTTCCTCGTTAGCCCAAAAGGGTGGTCTGTCGGTTGTGTTCCAGACCGAGGATATTTCCCAGATTTCTACCGTGCTTCAGGGTCTCTATACGCAACGCGCCCAGGTTCTTCAGATCATCTACGAGGTGACGGGCATCTCGGACATCATTCGGGGTGGTGGAACCAAAGCCAGCGAGAGTGCGACCGCGCAGCAACTGAAGGCGCAATACGGATCGATGCGGCTGCGCTTACGCCAGGACGCGATTCAGAAATATATCCGTGATCTGTTCCGCATCAAGGCTGAGTTGATCGCCGAGAACTACGAGCCGGAGATTCTTGAGCGTATTACGGGGATGGAAGTCACCGATGAGATGCTTCAGATCATGCGGAACGACAAGACCCGTCACTATCAGATAGATGTTGAGACCGACAGCACCGTATTCGCGGACGAAGAAGAGATGAAGCGGACGCGGGTGGAATTTGCCAACGTCATGGGCGGCTACCTCGTTCAGGCAATAGAGGCAACGCGGAACGCCCCAGAGCTGACGCCCATCGCATTTGAGATTCTCAAGTTTGTCTCAGGGGCATGGAAGATCGGGCGTAATTTCGAGGATGTCATAGATCAAACCGAATCCCAGGTGATGCAGCAGCTTCAGGCCATGCAGCAGCAGCCACCGCAGCCTGATCCTGAAGAACGCATTGCCCAGCAGCGTATTGCCGCCGAGCTGGAGCGTGAGAAGCTGAAGCAAGAGGGTAAGCTGGCAGATATCACCTCACGGGAGCGCAGCAAGACTGCTGAAATCCAAGAAGAATCCCGCGCTTCGTCTGAGCGCGTCCGTTCCAAGGAAGATCTGGCAATACTTGACGCTGAGATGAAAATGATGACGGAGGGGCGATGACCCCCGGTCACTACACTAAGAATTACGGCGACATCAAATGGTCGCGCAGGACGCGGCTGCGCCGCGTGGATGACGTGCGCCCCCAGCAGACTTTTGTCGTGATGAAGGACATAGAGCCGTTCGTCTCGCCTGTTGACGGAAAGGTTGTTGGCAGTCGTTCGTCATTGCGCGAACATGAGCGACGGCATAATGTGCGCCAGATTGGCAATGATTGGTCGGGAACGGAGCGGCCGAATAATTGGGACCAGATAAGAAATGACCGATACTGAGACTAGCACCCCGGAGTCGGGGCCAGCGTCAGAGCCAATAACTCTTGACGGTGTTTTAGAGAGTGTGATTAGCGGAGAGTTCACGGACGGCAAGCCGGAACCCACTCCCAGTGAGCCCCAACCCCTTGCCGGAGAAACAAGTGCGGAAGAAGTCGAAGTCCAGTCGGACCCATCAGACGATGCCGCCGAGGGCCATGAGGGCGCAGATGTGGAGGCCACTCCCGATAGGGAGCCAGAGCCGGATGCACTTTCTGCACCCAAGACATGGCCCGCTGAACACCGTGAGGCGTTTGAGCATCTTCCCGAAGATCAGCGGAGCTTTATGCTCCAACGGGAGCAAGAGCGTGATGCGGCGTTCACTCGCAAGACAACTGACCTCGCAGAGCAGCGGAGACAGATAGAGAGCCTTCAAGGCGTTCTGGCACCTTACAAGCAGCAGATGCAAGCTCACGGGATTAGCGAAGCTGAGTATGTTTCGCGTCTTATGACCTATGATAATGCGCTAAGGCAGAACCCCAAATTGGCTCTCCAAAATCTCGCCCAGCATTACGGGATTAGATTGTCTGGTGATTCGGGTGTGGATTATGTGGAGGAGACTCCAAGCGATCCGCAAATTCTTCAACTGCAACAGCAACTGAACCAGACTCAGGCTCATATCCAGACGATGCAGCAGTCGCAAGTCATGGCTCAACAGCAACAGCTTGTGGATCAGGTTGAGAGCTTCTCTACGGCAAAAGATGCCAAGGGGAATCTCAAGCATCCGCATTTTGAAAAGCTGCGTGAGCGCATGGGGCGGCTGGTAAATGCCGGAGAGACCACGGATTTGGACGAAGCCTACGGGATGGCGCTCCGCTTGGACAATGATCTCTACAATGAGGCCATTACCAATGAGCGCAATGCTGTATCCAAAAAGGAAGACGACAGGCGCAAGGCGGCTGTCCAGAAAGCCAAGAAGATACAGCCTACGCGCGGACATGGCGCACTGCCCGGTGGCTCCGTCAAGCCATCTGATCTTGATGACATTTTACGCACTTCGATTGGATCGACTGTTTCTGGCTGACGTTGTGTTGCTCTTATGATGGGAGCAAGCACAGATGGCTACTTCTCCAAATAGTACCTATACGGAGATCGTGACCACGACGCTTGCTGGTTACTCCAAAAAGATGGCCGACAACGTGACCAACAACAACGCGTTGTTGCGTCACATTGACCAGAACGGGAACAAGTCTCCCGCGACGGGTCGGACCATTGTCCAGGAGCTTGAGTATGCTACGAACTCGACTACCAAGTGGTATTCGGGTTACGAGGTACTTGATACTTCGACCAGCAACGTCTTTACCGCTGCCGAGTTCAACTACAAGCAGTTGGCGGGCAACGTGGTTATCTCCGGTCTTGAGCAGGTCGAGAATTCCGGCCCCGAGCAGATATTCAATCTGCTCAAAAGCCGTATTCGGAACCTTGAGAAATCGCTCAAGAATACGATGGCGGCTGCGCTTTATGCAGACGGCACCGGCACTGATTCCAAGGAATTGGGTGGGTTGCAGCTATTGGTTCCAGGCACCGTGGGTAACACGGTCGGTGGGATCAACAGCACGACCTATTCGTTCTGGCAGAATCAGGTCTATGACTTCTCGACGGAAAGCGTCGCCGCTTCCGCAACCACGATCCAGACGGCCATGAACACTCTGTGGCTGGCTTGTATCCGTGGCGCGGATCGGCCAGATGTGATCGTCGGGGATACGACTTATTTCGGGTACTACTGGGCGTCTCTTCAGACGAACCAGCGGTTTACGAGCGATGAGTCGGCAGCGGCTGGATTCATGAATCTTATGTTCATGGACGCTCCGGTGTACTACGACGATCAGTGCCCGACGACCAAGATGTACTTCCTCAACACGGACTATCTGTTCCTCAGATATGCCGATGGGCGGGAGTTCGTGCCTCTTGGTGAGAAGGCTTCTGTTAACCAGGATGCTCTTGTCATGCCTGTTGCTTGGGCCGGAAATATGGCTGTAAGCAACCGCGCACGGCAGGGTGTCATCCAAGCCTAGAGGAGGAGCGAATGGCATACACAACTCAGAGTGCCGTTGGCATCGACTTTGATGGCGGGACTGAGTCAACTGCGTCCCAGGCTATCGGGACTCGGATGATAGGTACGGACAGCTCGACTTGGCTGTATATCACCGCTGGTTCTGCCGTCGCGCAGTACGATGTGGTGGCAATCACCGAGGCTTATTCGGGGGTTCCTTGTACCAAAGCGCTCATTGACGATGGGCATATCATCGGGGTCTCTCCAGAGGCCATCAGTTCTGGCGAATATGGTTGGGTTCAGCTTACGGGAGTTGTCACGATGAACGTGCTGGCTTCTGCTGCGGCTGATGTCACCCTGTATTCATCGGCAACTGCGGGTTCGCTGGATGACGATTCGTCAGCCCAGACTGCCGTGAATGGCTTGTTCCTGACGACTGCCCGTGGCGGCAGCGATGGTGAAGCTGCTGGTTTGGGGACGTGGCCGATGTCGGCTGCTATCTAACCGAGAAGGGAGTGCGGGGGTGGAAACATCCCCGCACAACTGCTTATGAGCAACATCCGCATAGAGATATTTGCTGGAGAGAACGGATCGCCTGATCTGGTGGAAATTCGTCGGGTGGGTGATTTCAACACTGTCCTCTACAAAGTTTCTGAGAAAGAGGACTTTCTGAAAGAGAACTTCCCTGTCGAATATCAGGCTTACACCAAAGGCACTGTGGGCAAGGTGCGTCCCAAGGGAACTCCCCTGACGGAATTGAAGGGTGTGGGTACGCGGAAAGAAAATGCACTCGTTCAACAGGACGTGAATACTGTCGAGGAGCTGGCTGATCTCTCGGACGCCTCGGTGGGCGCACTGGGCGCGGGAACTGTCGATCTCCGCAAGAAGGCGCGTGACTACATCGCGAATCGAGAGGGCATGAAGCCCGTGCAGGCAGTTGGATGACGCTCCTCACCATTTGTCAGGATGCGGCCAATTTGATTGGCATCACTGCGCCTGACGCAGTTACGGCCTCGACGGATACATCGACGATCCAGCTAGAGGCTTGTGCCAATCAAGAGGGTCGCTCCCAGGTCCAGAAATATGCGTGGGAAGTGCTGACCCAAGAGGGCAGCCACACGACAGTCAACTCAGAGAGCCAGGGGGCGATGACAACCATCGCTACGGATTTCGGGCGCTTCAGCAATCAAACGCTGTGGAACAGAACTACGGATCGACGCTACTACGGGCCGATCACGGCAGCCAAATGGCAGCAGATACTGGCCGTGGTCAGCGGTGGCATCACCAACTATTTCAGGATACGGGGCGGCAATCTTTTGATGCACCCCACCCCGACAGCGGGAGAGTCAGTCAAGTTCGAGTATGTATCGAAAAACTGGGTCGATACATCGGGCGGGACATCTGCCAATGCGGACAAATTCAGCGGTGATTCCCAGACCACGGTGCTGGAGGAGGAGTTGGTGGTTTTGGGGGTTGTATGGCGCTTTCTCAAGCTCAAGGGGCTGCCGTATGACCAACAGTTTGTTGATTATCAAAACAGCATGGCGGAATACAGCAACCATGATGGAGCCAGTCCTATCTTACGCATGGCTGGCCCAAGCAGAGTCATTCTTGCGCTCAACGAGCCCGAGGGTAACTACGGCGGCGTTTAACCAGAGGAGAAGATCATGCCGAATTTTGGTGGTAAACGAATGCGGGAACCTTCAACGCGGCATCGGCCACTGATAATTACGCGGCCACGGGCAGCGCCGCTCTTCCTGGCGGGGCGAAAACGGCCTGACAATGGAGCGTGACCTCTACGGAGTGATGCTCTCGCGGGCGCTCAATCGGGGCGCTCCGCCGGGGCATTTTGCCGCCTACATACAACCTGACGAAGCCGCGCTGCTGCGGTCTCAAGGCGGGGGCGTGGCCCCTGGCGGCGGTCAGTATATGGCTAACGGATTGCCTTCTTATCGGTTTGGCCCAGGGCAGGGAGTATCGGGGCCGGGCGGGTTGGGCTTTCTGGGAGGCGGAGGCCGTTCGGCAATCAATGTTGCTGCTATACCAGATGCTCGACGAGCTGGTGGCGCTATTGCTCCATCAGGAATAGCGGCTGCGCCTCCATATGCTCAGGGTGCTGCCCTTGCAGCAGTCCTTGATGCGCATATCGCAGCCAGTGCTTTAGCAGAACCCGATCAAAATGCTGCCGCTGCTTTAACAGCATTTAATGCACAGCAAGCACAGCAAGCACAGGCACAGCAGGTCGATCAAGCGCCGCTTACTCAGGAAGGCAACTTAGCTCTAATTGCCAGCAATCCTGATAATGTAAATTCTAATGGCACATTGACTGATGCGGGGAGAGAAGCTGTATCAGGAAATATAAGTGATGGGGGATTGGGGTGGCTGTCGCCTGGTTCCAGTCTCGCCCAAAACAACGCAGACGCTACTGTGGCACAGATAGGCCATGTTAATCAGGGAGATGCCAGCACTGGCGGATATGCGATATTCAACCCGCATCCGCAGCTTGGTCAGCCGGTGGTGTCAGTTCCTGAAGGCATGAGCATGGGGATGTTCGGGGGGCTCATTCCCGCTGCCATAAACACGGCAATAGGATGGGGTGTTCCTGGGGTTATTGGGGGACTCATAAATGCGGGAAATTTATTATCGGGAAACCAAACTTTAGCAAAAGTGGCTAGGGATGCCCTAGCGCCAGAGGGAACTGCTTTAGGAGACCTCCTGGCGATCCCTGGAGATATAAGGGGGAGGATTGGTCAAGCGCTATCACCCATCACAGAGGGGATTGGTGGTGAGCTGTCTGGTGCGGCCACAGGGCTTTCCGGTCTTCTCCCTGATGTCGCCCCTCCAACAAGCGTCCCGCAAGCGCCACCAGGAGTGCAGCCTCCGGCACCAGAGGTAGTGGTCGATGAGGAGCAGATTGTACCTGGATCGGAAGCCGAGCCATTTGTCCGTAGATATGATGATATACCCCCAGAGATTGCGCAACGGTTGGCGGCAAATGTTTTGTATGGTGAGGAACGGCTTAGAGAGTTGGAGGAGTTGGCCTGATGGCAACATCTCCTCTCCGCATCACGGGCACGAACGCTACAATTCCGGCTCCTATCGGGGGTCTGAATACTCGTGATTCTGTTGATTTGCTGCCGCCTACGGATGCGATCCGATTGGATAATTTCTTCCCGGCCCGCTCCCATGTGCAAGTTCGCAACGGCTATGACGATCATGTGACGGGACTGCCCAGTACCGTTCAGAGCTTGATGATCTACAATTCCGGCACCGCTAACACGATGTTCGCGGCCTCGGGCACCGCAGTGTACGACGTGACATCCGCAGGGGCGGTGGGAGCAGCGGTTATCACCAGTCTGAGCAATGCCAAGTTTCAGTGGACCAACATCACCACTGCTGGGGGATCGTTCCTGTGGATTTGCAACGGCGAAGACGCGCCGCGTCACTGGAACGGCTCGGCTTGGGCTACGCCATCGCTCACAGGTGTCACCGCTGCCAACATCATCAACGTGGCGCTGTTTAAGGAACGCCTGTTCTTCGTTTTCATAAATTCCCTGACCTTCGGGTTTATCGCCGTCAACGCTGTCGCTGGGGCTGTCAGCGAGTTCGATTTGGGCAGCGTGTTTGGCCGAGGCGGTCAGCTCCAGGCCATCGCCACATGGACACGAGACGGCGGTGCGGGGCCGGAGGATAATGCCCTGTTCTGGACCGACGAGGGCGAGATCGCGATGTACGCCGGGACCGACCCATCGGATGCAACCAAATGGTCGTTGGTGGGCGTCTACAATGTTGGTCGCCCCATTGGCCGGCGGTGCATCTTAAACGTAGGTAGCGATTGCTACCTCATCACGGAAAACGGCGTGTTGCCGATGACCCAGGTTCTGGGCACTGGCGAGGCCGCGCCAAATCGAGCGATTACCGACAAAATCAGCGCCACATATAACAACGCGGTCGTGAATTTCGCCTCTACTTTTGGCTGGGAAGGCCAACTATATCCACGCGGGGGATATGGGCTGATAAACGTCCCGGCCAGTACGAGTGGCGATTTCAATCAATATGTTGTGAATCTCGAAACGGGTTCCTGGGCTCGGTTCACAGATCAGAACGCCTACACCTGGGCGCTCTTCAACAGCGACCTCTATTTCGGGGGCAACACCAAGGTCCACAAGGCGGATTCGGGACCGGATGATGGTGGCTCGGCTATCTCGGCAACGGCCAAGACGGCATTCATCTATTTCGGAGGCCGCACTGGGCCTAACCGCTACACCGCGATTCGTCCTGTGATGGCTTCCGATGCAGCACTTACCGTAAGCATCGGGTTCGACGTTGACTATAACGATGGCACTTCGACGCTCACGCCTTCGACTGGTGTATCGGATGCAGCGACATGGGACGTGGCGACATGGGGCGTATCGGCATGGGCCGCGCCCATCAACACTAAACTTGAGTGGCTGTCGGTGGCAGAAATTGGCTGGAACGCTGCTGTGCGTCTCCGCACCCAGACTTCCGCGCAGTCGGTACGCTGGCTGGCTACGGATGTTCGATTTGAGCAGGGGGCCGGCGGATTTTGATTATCTCGGATGAAATGTGGAACATCCTGGCCCCCTCGACTGAACCCTACGAGGATATCAGCCGCGAGGACGTGGAAAGCGGGTTGCTGAGTGGTGAGTTCATTCTGTTCAAGACGCCAAATTCAGTCGCCGTGACTTGCGCTTATGGCAAATCGCTCAGGATCGGTCTTGCCGGTGGCGATCTGCAAGAATTGCTGGATATAGAGAAGGACATTTGCTCCCATGCTCGCACGAATGGATTTACCAGTGTGGAGATCATCGGCCGTCCCGGCTGGGAGAGAATGCTTGATGGCTATCGACGCACGGCGGTTCTTATGCGGAAGGAGTTAGTTCATGGCCTTCATTAGAGATATGTTCTCCAGCCCTGATCCACCACCGCCTGTGGATTATGCTGCTATCGGACAGCAGCAAGAGGCAGCCAATCTTGAGGCAGCTCGGGTAGGCGCACGGTTAGCGCGTCCCGATCTTGTTACGCCGTATAGCACAACGACGTTCCGTGAATACGAGCCGGACCAATACCTTGGGACCACGACTCTCACGCCGGAATATGAGCGGCTCAGGGGTGGGGAAGCCTCTATCCAGCAAGGATTGATGGGTCTCGCGGCCCAGCGATTATCGGATGTTCCAACCTCACCGTTTTCAACGGCAGGGATGACGGGCGAACCGGCTCGGTTCCGGTATTCTTCTGTGGGGGCGCAGCCGGAGTATTCAACTGAAGCGGCAACATATCAGCTTCCTGGGTATAGCGATCTCAATACCTATACGACCAATGCGGCGGATGAGTTCTTCAACAGGGCTATGGCCCGGCTGAATCCGCAATTCGACCGGGCGCAGCGGGGATTACGCACCCAGCTCATCAATTCTGGCATCCCTGAAGGCTCCGATGCCTATAACGAGGAAATGCGTCTGTTCAACCAGGGGAGGACAGACGCGCAAGCTGACCTTGCCAGTCAGGCGGTATTCCAGGGCCAAACCCTGCAAAGCAACATGATGGCGAACATCCTGACGGGGCGTGGACAGCAGCTCGGAGAGATTGCTACGGACTATGATGTTGCCCAGCGTAGGCGCGCTCAGGGCATAGCAGAGGGCCAACAGCAAGTCGCCTTGGATAGAGAGGCGCGGGATCGGCAGATTGCTGAGGCGCTCCGTTTGCGCCAGCAGCCTATGAGCGAGCTGTCTGCATTGATAACGGGGACGACCCCGTTTACACAGGTCGCTGCTCAAGGGCCGCCAGGAGTGGCCCCTGTGACCGGGCCGTCACCCGTTGACCTTGGCAACATCGCAGCTATGCAGCAGCAAGACGCGCTTGCCCGATTCCAAGGCCAGCAACAGCAGCAAGCTACGGCTCTGGGTGTTCCCACAACGCTGTTGGCATCGTATTTGGGAAGGTCGTAGCATGATTTCCTTCATTGCCGATCCGCGCATCGCACAGTCCCAAGCACAGCGCCGGGACATGATGGCGCAGGCTTTGACGCCTTATCAGTTGCCCCGCAACCCTTATGGCGGGAGTCCGGTGGCGGGGAATCTCCAAAGGCTGGCCGCTGCACTGGGCGCACGATGGGCGGGCCAGGACGCTAGTAGGCTTCAAGCGCAACAACAGAAAGCGCAAGCTAAGGTTTTAAGCGGCGTTTATGGGGCGGCCCTCCCTAAATCAGGGCCGTTTTATGAAACAGTCGATACCATGAGTCTTGGGACTTTTCCTGGGACTAGAGAGGCTCAGACTCAGATTCAGCGGATAGCTGATGACGGGAGCGTTCTTCCTCCAGAGATTAGCGCGGAAACCGCCCGCACCGCAGGAATCGATCCTTTGACGCTGAAGACTCTTATGGACGATGCAAAGCGGACGGGCAAGGTGGCTACCCAAGAGGCTATTAAGAGAGAAGCCCTGAAGGGGTTTCGACAGGCGGTTAGCGATCTTACGAGGGCTAATGAGAGGGGAACTCTTGAAGAGCAAGCTGCTGCTCGGAATATAGTGGCTCAGTGGCAAGCAATAACCGATCCTTCGGCAGCTTATGGGGATATACAAGCACAGGATCAATTACAAGCTAGAATAGAGCGAGATCGTGAGAAAGAAGAGCGAGAGGAAATAAAGAGGTGGACGACAGCGGGCCAACAGATATGGATACCTAAAGGAGTATGGCGAGAGGATCAGAATCGTCCTGAATCTGAACAGCTATATACTAACGAACCGCCAGAGAAACCAGACAAACCGATGAGTGTGCGGCTTGTCAATCCCGTCAATGGCATCACGCATACATATGTTATGCCAAAACAATTGGCGGAAGATATGCTACTGCCTCTGGAAAAACGACAATTCACGCCCCCACAAGGGGTTTCAATTGGCCCAGATGGTAATCTTATATTTACAGGAGTGTCCAAGGCAGCGCGTGAAGAAGCGGTAGAGTATTCGATTGACCTTGGCTTTAAGTCAGCAGCAGCTTCGCAATTATTAAAGAATGTAATGGATAATCCTGGCCTTGCAGGATTAAGAGGTAGGTTCGCAGATTATGTCGGTGGTTGGTTGGGCCTAGCAAGTCCAAAAATGGGAGAGGTTTTCACGGAGTTTGTAGCGGGGGCTTCTCCTGAGGAATTAGCTGCCTTTAAGGTTGAGGGGAACGCATTGATAGCTGGTTTAATAACAGAAATGGCTGGGGAGGAAAGTGGGAGATTTTCTGGGCCAGAAAGAGATATTACTAAAGAGGCTCTAAGAGTTTTTCAGGTGGAAACTTCTCCTGCATTACTAGAAGGCGCGCTTAGAAGCGCACTGAAGTCTTATGCTGTTCATGCGGCAAAGGCCAGTTATATAGCGCGTAGGAGATATAGGATAGATGATAAAGAATGGCTTGTTCCATATGTAAAAAGTCTATTTGGTATGGGGCTAAATGAAGAAAATGTTAAGAGTGTTCTTGCCTCTATAAAACTTGCTCATCAGATTATGGATACAGCTCCCCAAGCTGTAACAAAGCAATAAAATGGCCGAACTTCAAACCTCTGCTGAGAGCATTGTCGATGACTTCTTGAATCCAGAGAATAATGATTCTAATGATAGTGATGCTGCGCGAAGAGTAGTTGATGAATTTCTAACAGGGCAATCAGGCGGTGCTTCAGAGCAAGAATTTATTTTAGGAGAAAAGCTGGGAGGGGGTATTCGTGCCGGATTAGCCTTTTGGGGTGATACCGCTGCGGAGAAGTATCGTCATTTTAAGGAATCATATCCCCAAGGCGAAATCGCCCGCAATCCAGACGACGGCGAACTTTATTACCGTAAAACACCTGAAGGGCCGTTCAATAAAATTGATCCCAATATGTTTACTGATCCTGGGGGATGGAGTGATCTCCCTTCGGATGTACTGGAATTTGGCGCACAGGAAGGTCCGACACTTCTTGGAGAGGCAGCGGCATTTCTTGCAGTTAGGAGGCCGCCTGTAGCTGCTGCTGATATGGCACGAACTCTTTTAGGCAGGGTATTGGGGGGTATAAGAACGCGCCCATCTGCCTTTGGAGAAAGGGCTTCTTGGTTGGAGAATACAGGCAGGGCCGCTCTTGGGGCGGGAGCGGGGGAGATGTCCCGACAGCTTGCTCAAACTCTTGGAGGAACCCAGCGGGAAACAACTGGTCAGCAGCTTGGCCGTGCGGGGGAAATGAGTGTTTATGCCGGTCTTGGAGAACTTGCTGCTAAACCAATTATTAAGGGCATTGGGGCAATTAGAGGTATTCCATTAGCGAGACTCAGAGAGGGTGTTGATCCAGCTCTCGCGGTAGCAAAACGATTTCGGCTTCCCCATCTCACACCTGGGCAAACAGTGGTAAATCCCATTTTGGCCCGTTTGGAAAGAATGGGCAGAACCATGTCCACCAAAATGATTACTCATTTTGAGGATCAGATAGAGAGCGCACGCAAGGTGTGGGGCTCTCTTGTTAATTCTGGTGCCAATCCAAATACTATTACCGCCAATATAAAGCGGGCGGTGGATAACGCCGAGTCTGCTATTTATAGACGGGCGAATGTGCGATGGAAAAGTCTTGATTCAGCCAGAACTGGTGAAGCAATCGTAGCTGGAGTTATGAAGTGGGATGAGTTAGCTAGGAAATCAATAAACAGGCTTTACAGCCGCGCCCGATCAGCGGAAACCCCCACTTATGATATTTCAAATCTGAAAACCCTTGCTAATGATGTTCGTGAGGGAGTGCGGTACAGCGCACCTCCAGAAGAGATTGCTACCGGATTACTCGATGTCTCGGGGGCTCCAATTACGAGAGAAGTGGCGCGAGATAGACGTTTAGGGCAACAGCTTAATCAGGCAGTCAGAGAAGTTGTCGAGACTGTAAAAAACTTAAATCCAGATTTACCGAGTGTCACCCATGCGGGTGGCCGCATTGATGATGCGACGGAACAGCTAAAGGAGCTTCGCCAGCAACTCTGGGATATTAAAACACCCGCTCCAGGGGATGTGCTACGCCAAGAGCATAGGGATGCGGCGCGTCTGTATGGCGCAATAAGCAAGGTGATGAACAATCCTATTCTTGATACAGAGGATGGGGCAAAGCTATGGCAAGAGGCGGCTCAAGAAGCATCAGATCGGTTTATGAAGCTGGATAAAGCAATACTGATGCAAGTGCTTAAAACGGATGTGAGAGGAGGGGCCAGCGACCTGGCTCGTTCAATTATAGCTAGGGGGAATCAAAGTGATTTAGAGGATTTGAAGGATGTTCTGCCGGGAATCCGATTCATGGACATCTCTAACTTCGCGGCTAGAGAGATTTTTGACAATCCCGCTCTTCTCAAAACGATGGACAGAGATGTTCTAAAAACTCTTTTCCGCCAATCAGACTTGGATAACATCAGGGGAATTGTTGACGATTTTGAGAGAATCAGAACAGTAGGCGCGGACCTCTCCAAGAGGTTTGCTGATAATACCAACCAACGAAAAGGGCTAACACAGTTCTTGTTAGGGGCAACTCCCCGTCAAACAGAAGATTTTATCGAGACAATTAGCTCGCACCCAGAATCAATAGATTTAATCAGGCAAACAGTTTTAGATGGGATGGCGGAATCAGCTATAGTCAGAGATAGCTTTGATCCCGCAACATTTCTTAGTAATTATTATAAAATGGATGATTCCGGCCTTTTCCGTGAAGGGGCATTATGGACAAGCGATCAACTGCAAAATATCAAGGACTTGAGTCGATATATAGAAGTATCTTCTGGACTCAGTAAGTCTCAGATACAGGATGCGGGCACAAGTCTTATGGCAGCGGAGGCGGTATCGCCAACGGCTTTGGCTACTCAGGGATTGAGTGCGCTTCCTGGGATGCTCCACAAAGTATTGTTAATCGGTGGGTTTGGTAGATTATTAACAAGCCCTGCATTTTCAAGAATTGTTAGAGGGCGGCATAGGCGCTCTCCTGGCCCTGGAAGAGCGAGATGGGATTCCGATTTCTTACGCGGAATTAGTGCTGCTCTTGCCGCTGATATAGGGCGATCATCTGAAGAGGAGACTGAATAATGCCCTGGAGTGGTGGAACTTTCACGCGGACCAATGGGGTCCACACGGGGTCAACCCTGTGGGTGCAGGACCGCGATGCTGGGACCAAAATCCTCGCCACGCGCCATGACACCCATGATCAGGACTTGGCCGATGGGATCAACGCTACCCTGGAAAAGAGTGGTAGCAACGCTGCGACTGGCAATCTCGACATTGGCAGCAACCGCCTGACGCTTGTCGCGGACGGCACGGCCAAGACCGACGCCGCCACCGTTAACCAGATTCAGAGCAACGGCCCGGCCTTCCAGGCGACGGATACCGGCACCGCGAACGTCTATGTCATCGCGTTGTCCCCGGCCATAACGGCCTATGCTGCTGGCCAGACCATCACGTTCAAGGCGGCGAACGCCTCGACCACGGCTTCCACGCTGAACGTCAATACGCTCGGCGCCAAGGCGCTGAAGAAGAAGAACGACCAGGACATCGCTTCGGGCGATATCGAGGCCAGCCAGATCATCACCGCCGTATACGACGGGACATCCTTTCAGGTCACGAGTCAGCTTGGATCGGAAGTCAGTGCTGGCGGCAGCAATACGCAGGTTCAATACAATTCGTCGGGTAGCCTTGCGGGGAGTGCCCATTTCACCTTCGACGGCACCAGCGCGACGGTTGCTAATCCGCTGTTTCTTCCTGACGGCAGCGCCGCCGCGCCAGCCCTTTCCAACACCGGCGACACCAATACCGGAATTGCCTTCATTGCGGCAGATACCGTGGGCGTGGTTACCGGCGGTACGGAGCAGTTCCGGTTCGGCTCTAATCCAATTCCCGGTGGATCGAAGAATTTAGTCATCAATGGGGGAATGACAGTAGCCCAAAGGGGAAGCACGGCCATTACTGCTAGTGCCTATGGGGCGGTAGATCAGTGGCCTATCCATCTGGCCGCTTCTGCTGGCCGACTTACTATAACCCAGGATGGCACTGTTGGCCCTGGAGGGCAGGGCTTCGCCATCAAGATGGACTGTACAACAGCGGAAAGTTCTCTAGCTGCTGCTGATGTGATTTGTCTAAGACATCACATAGAGGCACAGAATGTGCAGCTTTTAGAATGGGGGGCTGCATCAGCTAAGACCGTAACGCTGTCTTTCTGGATGCGCTCGCCCAAATCGGGGATACATTGCGTCACACTAAATCAACCCGACAGCAGTTCCCGTCATTACATATCCGAATTTACAGTGGCTTCAGCGGATACATTTGAACACTTCAAAGTTACCATACCTGGAGACGCTAGTGGCACCATAGACAACAACAATGGCGCAGGCTTAGATATCAACTTTCCGCTTGTTTGTGGTTCGACATTCCAGAATACAAAAGACACATGGGCGGCTGGTGAAGACTATGGAACCTCAAGTGTTCAAAACCTTTTGGATAATACCGCCAACAATGTGTACATAACGGGGGTGCAACTGGAACTCGGTTCGGTAGCTACAGATTTTGCACATGAGGATATCTCGACGACCTTGCGGAAGTGCCAACGCTATTTCCAGTCAACTACCGGTGCAGGGTTAGCATTCGCTGGCGTTTGTAGGTCTTCATCTGGTGGGTACTGTGGCGGGTGGAATTTTCCAGAAATGCGAGCTGCCCCCACTATCACTATTGGCACTGTCAATTGCATTGATAGCTCGGCTGCGGGCGTTAACGGTAGTGCGGCCGGTTCGTCAATTCAAGCGAACGGTGCTTCCGTGAGTATTTCAGGGGCATCGGGGTTTACGGATGGAAATGGCCTGATTGCCGAATTGAAATCCGGTGAAAGTGCAACGCTCACTGCTGAATTATAAAGGAGAAAAAGATGGATGTTTCCGCTCTTACAGATGTCCGATGGTCAGATTCAAACAAGGATACTGTCTGGGCAACGATGCCGGGAGGCGGCACTGTCGCGATCCCCAAGGATACAGACAACAGAGATTATGCCGGGTTGATCGATCAAGGCATCACCATTGCGGACCCGGAATAGCCAATGCCCAGCGCCGGAAATCGCAGCACCTCAGATGCTCACAACAGGATAGACGACTTGCTATTAGAGGTGCGCCAGCATGTGGTTTCGTGTTCAGCAGAGACACGCCAGCAGAACGCCCGGCTGCGCCGCCTTGAGGCGATTTTGATTACCTCGGCAGGGGCGACGATCATCTTACTTATTTCTCTCGTGACGCAATGACATTGGCGAATGATTGATTTAGAGCATCTGGTCTATCACGAGACTCCGATTGTCGTGTCATCCGATGATCTGGTATGCCTGCGGCCATTCGGCCCTGCCGTAGGCCATGCGACAATGCCCGATGAAGTCGTCAGGGCGTTTAATGACGATATCGACGGCGGGACGGCTGACCCAGACTGGCCGGGCCATCTGGTGGGCAACATGAATGAGGAGCGCCTGATCCCCACCGATGTGCTGGAACCGCACAAGGTGTTCTTCACCAACGCGGCGCTGCGATATGTCTCGAACTATGCGTCTCGGTACTGTCGTCCGATTGCGGACGATATCAGGCCACAGGTGACCATCCAGAGCGCATGGTATGTGCGGCAGGGGCCAGGAGACGTGACCACAGGTAAAGGAGCGTCCTACAACGCGGAGCTGTCATGCATTGGTTACCTTCAGATGCCGGATGGGATCGAGGAGGAGTGGAGCCGAGACGACCAAGATCATTACCCGGCGCAGGGCCATATCGAGTTCATGCACGGGAGCCCGACGTTTCTGAACCGCGCCAGCTTCATGGTGAGACCCAAGCCGGGCGATTTCTTCATCTTCCCCGCCGATATGTACCACACCGTTTATCCCTTCAAGTCGGAGGGCGAGAGGCGCAGCTTTTCCATGAATATAATTCTGTCCGAGAAGGAGGACGACGATGGCTAAGAACGGCAAGGGCTTCCCTGGCCCGATGACGCCGGCGCAAATGGGCGCGTACAGGGGCATCCAGAAGGCTGAGACAGACCCTGGCGGGTTGGATATTCGCGCGGGTAACGAGATGGGATTCCGCTCGAAGGACTGGCGCGTGAAGAGTGGCGCAGATAAACCCGACACCTTCGGCATGAAGATCCGCAAGGGGTAGCGCGATGGCAACGACGCAAGAAGAGCGGCAAGCGGCGATCCGAGCGGTCACATCGACCACCGGGACGCACAACGAGGACTGGCTTGCGCTGTTCACGACCCGATCCGCTCCGGCCGGTGAGTACAACGAGCGAATGTTGAGCTACATCAACACCCTCCTGTCCGCCTCCTACACCAATATCAACGATGCCATGCAAGCGCTGGCGGCCAACCAGAGCGCGGACAACTTCAGCTCGATGGGTACGTTTACACCGTGAGTACCAACCAGGAGCTGCGTCAAAAAACGTGTCGTGATTCTGCGGGGACGAGCTACAACGTCAACGGGGACTGGCTGGCGATAGCTTCTGATGCGGGATTTTCCACCGGCACGTTCAACGAGCGGCTGCTCAACTATTACAACGCCACTCTGGGCGCGACGTGGGGCGTTGCCGCCTGGGACGAAGTGGCTTGGGACGGCACGGACGGCAATCACACAAACATCAACGAGGCGGCAGCGGCATTCGGGGAATCCAATGGAATCGCCGGCCCCGGCTCGCTGTTCTCCCAGCTAGGATCGTTCTGATGGCAAAGAAGAATTGGATCAAGGGCGCGATCAAGAAGCCGGGCGCCTTCACCGCCCAGCGGGATCGCTACAATCGGACGCACAAGGGCAAGGACTTGACGACCAATCAATTCGCCAATCTAGTCCGCAAGCCAGGGTCCAAGTTCAGCGCGACCACCAAGCGGCGAGCGAATCTGGCCAAGACGCTACGAAAGTTGGGGTGATTTAGTTTACGTCAACTAAATTACGGGCGTGGACTAAAATGACGCAAAAACCGCTGTTTTCCAATGGGTTACGCGGTAGGTGACGGTAGGTGATCAACTATGAGTAACGACATCGGAGTCCCAGACAAACTGGCGTGGCAGCAGAATCGGAGACGGCTGGCCTACATCGCCATGCTGGCCATCTTGGCAACGATTGTTTCGAGCTTCGTCTGGCCAGAACGGGCAGCCCAGGTGCCCGCTGCCGAGATGATCTACATCGCACTCGCCGGCATCATCATGGCTTTCTTCGGCGCAGACGCCGTCGTGTCGCGCAAGAAGGGCAAGTGAATGTTGACCCTGCTAGGCAGCTTGCTCGGGTTCGGGACCAGCATCGTTCCTGAGATCCTCGGCTATTTCAAACAGAACCAGGCCAACAAACAAGAACTGAAAATGCTGGAGGCGAAGGCCCAGTATGCGGCCCAGCTCTCGACCCTCAAGCTGCAAGAACTCGACGCCGAGGCGGACATTGCCGAGACCAAGGGGCTCTATGCCCACGACACCGAGCTTGCCCGTCGCGGTGGCTGGGTAGTCGGGCTCCAGGCCAGCGTCCGGCCTGTAATCACATACCTGTTTATGCTGGCGTTTTTAGCCGTCAAGGCCGGCATGGTCTACTCGCTGATTGCCAACCAAAGTGTAGATTGGCCGACTGCCCTTGAAAGCGCGTTTGGCGACGAGGAAATGGCGCTTCTGAGCTGTATTCTCAGCTTCTGGTTTGGCAACCGAGCGATGAGTAAGGCAAGAGCGGTTCTAAAGAAATGAGACTGTCGCCTCATTTTACCCTGGAGGAGATGGTTAAAAGCCAGACGGCCCTACGCATGGGCCTGGGTAATGATCCTGGGCCAGACCAGCTTGAGGCGTTAGTTGACCTGTGTGAGCTTATGCTGGAGCCGATCCGCAATCATTACGAGCGTCCGGTGATCGTCAGCAGCGGGTTCCGAGCGTTGGCGGTGAATAAGGCTATCGGCAGCAAGGACACGAGCCAGCACACCAAGGGTCAGGCGGCTGATATTGAAATCCCCGGCTTCGACAACCTGGAGCTGTACTACTGGATCGCTGAGAATCTGGATTTCGATCAGTTGATATTAGAGTACTACAGCGGCGAGCCGTCGAGCGGCTGGGTCCACGTCAGCTACGTCGGGTCCGAGAATCGAGGCCAGACGCTGCGGATAGACAAGAGTGGCGTGACCCGCGAAACAGTGCCCAAGACGAAAGCCGCTTGAACTCGGAGGATTGAAAAGGCAATGAAGAAGTCACTGATTATAAAGGTATCTATCGTCATAGTGCTGGTGGTCATCGTAGTAGCCGGAATTATCCTGATGACAAATAACGTCCGGTGCGTCCCACCTTGTATCTAGATGAGAGAAGGACTGACCGCCCATGAAAAAGCCACGATGACGTGGCGGTGGACGGCGCTAATAATATATCTGCTGATATGCTTTTATGACTTCATGTTCGTGCCGGTATGGTACGGCCTTAACAGACCCGACATAAGCCTGTTCATGGACATCATCAACAGCACTGAAGAACCGATGGTGCAGATGGAACTGATGAAGAAGCTCACCGGTCAGCACAGCCCGTTCACCCTCCAAGGGGGCGGACTCTTTCACCTCGCCTTTGGGGCCATCCTCACCGGCTCCGCGTTTGCTTCCAAGAAATCCGCTTGAACGCACGATCTGATTGGAGTATGGATTCGACGCGCTAGATTTGTCCCCAGCGCACAACATCTCCCTGATGTGATCTGAGCCCGCCCCACCCGGCGGGCTCTTTTTTGGCGTGTGCTACTACTGGCATCGGATCAGGCTAGACTCTCGCTAGGTACATTGAATTATGAAAGGATCGCTGTTTTGGCTTAATTGCGTTCGGCGACTATCTTCTCATACTCTTTTAATATTTCTAGAGCTTCGCCCCATGTGTGGGCGTGATGATCGCCATCGTATGGATCATCGTTAGCCCTAATGGAGTTTGGCGGGTACACCCACATATCCTTGTATTCCCTGTGGCAGACCCCGAGATCAATTTCCGCACCGATTTGCTTTTCGATGCGCCGCGCTTTCGCACGGTCACTCGAATTTGGGTCTTTCGGCTGCGATACATCGATCTTTGGCTTGGTCACGTTGTCCGAAAACAGTTCGTAAACCTCTTCGACCCGCGCCCGACGCTTCACCCTCTTGTCTCTAATCGATACGATTTCCCGTATGCGACCACAGGTGTAGCGGCGTCCGCTGACCAGTTGCCAATGATCTCCTGCTGCGATTAGAAATACTCGTCCCGGCGTCCGGTCCTCTTTCGATTGCCGGAGCCATCCGACCAGAGTAGGCTTTTTGTAAACTTCATACCCTGCACTTCTTATGCCACAGGCTGCGAGAGCTTGCCGCACTTCTGAAGTAGAGGTGCCCATCACACAGGCCCTACTGGTCTGCTTTCGGATTAGCCTCGCGGCCTCTCCCGTCGTCAGCTTTGTAAGAGCCGAGATTACGGAGGGACCGCAATATCCGTTCTTGTCTTTGCCATCCTTGATGGCTCGTAACTTTAGCCTCATCACATACTCCCTTGTGCGCGAGAGAACTAGCCTGATTCACGATGTCAAAGAGCAATTACCACCACTAGGATACCATGGCCGATTCTGAGAATCGGCTGAACCGCCCGGAATCCGGGGGATTCCGAGGGGCCGAAAAACTAAGTCATTGATTCGGCTAGCGTCTTATCTGTGGATAACTCGAAGAAAACGCTTTTTCTGGATTTGCCCCTATCGAGCCAAACGGTCTAGCAGCGCCGCGTAGCCAGCCATATCGGTCGCATGATCGGGGTCAGCCTCATTGCCCTCCTGGGATCGCGCGACCTTCAACAGAATCATCATCCGCACGACATCCGTTGAGGACAGACACTGCCCCAGATACGCTGACCACAGATCAGCAATCCGTTGATGGGTGAGATAGGAATCGCCGTGACGGCTGGCTCGATCCTTGATCGCCTGGGCAGCATCGCCGAGGATGTCCGATGCCATGCGGCTACGCGCGCCCTTTCCAGCCACCCGCGTCGTATTCGGTACACCTGAAACAGCCAGTATCCAGCGCGAGTTTCATGGCGATGGAGCAGGGATATCCAAGCTCCTCGTAGCGAGATTTGTGGACGATCAGCCGGGCTTCGCTGTTGCGCGCCCCGTCGTCGTCTTGAAACCTGTCGCGGTGGATCGACAGAACCTGATCGCTCTTGTTGGCCCAGTGCTGCGAGCCAGCGATGCTCGAGTAGGTGATCGGGTCTCTCACACCAGCGCCGAACGGCTTGGCCGGATGGGCGACGATCTGGAGATGTAAATTGCAAGCCTTGGCGATGTAGGAGCAGTCATCCAGGCATGTGCCGATCCACTCGGTCTCGGTCTGGCGTCGTCTATCGAACGTCGGAATGACCATGTTGAAGGGATCGATGCTCACGGCGGAAATGCCGAACCGTGCGTGACAATCATTAACAGTGTCCGCGATCCATGCCCATTCTGGGCTGTTGCGTGGGTGATGGATAAACAGGAAATGCTCCTCGATCCAGGTGTCGGCCTCGTCTTTCTCTGCATCGGTCATCTCCAGCTCCAGCTTGCCCCAATAAGCGGATCGGAGATTACGGCGGACGAACGGCTTTTCCCGAGTCTCCATGCTCATTATCGCTACGCGGATATCGTATTGGCGAGAGATCTGCGCCCATAGTTGCTGGCTCAGGTGACTTTTGCCATGTCCCGGCCAGCCTGACATCACCGACAGACACGTTGGCGAGAGGTGCATGCGGCTCTCGAACTCGGCCCACCCTGGACGCCACAGGATCAGGGCCGGCGGCTCGGGGATTTCAGACAGCCGATAGACGCCCTCGATGGGAAACGGGTTCGCTGACTCGCTTATGTAGGCGCGGGTCTTTTCTACGCCCCACGCAATCAGCAGATCATTAACGTCCTTGATGCCTTCTGGCAGATCGATCCAGTGGCAACGGGCAGCCCCCAGCAGAACGGCCAAATCAGCTCGCAAGTGCCGTCCAGGGCTATCGCTATCCGATATGATGATGAAGCGGTGACAGCGGTCCAGGCCGGCGTCCTTGGCCGCTCCCACATAGGCATATCGTTTGGCATCTGGGGCGTTTTCTGTTCTGGCGGCGGGGGCGCCCCCGATCACGCTGAGAACGGAATGCACGGGGACTCCCGCCTCGACGAGCGCGAGGGCGTCCATCTCACCCTCGGTGATGTAAACCTCGTCAAGCGGTCCAGATAATACGGCTGCCTGATTGTAGAACTGCTGGGTGCCGTTGGACTGCTGGCGGTAATCTTTTTCGTTAAGCGGGCGGGCTTTCCAGTTGACGGTCTGTCCTGCGGCATCCGTGTAGTTAAAGACGATTGCGGGGAGATTGCGCTCACCAAACCGGACCTGTTCTGCGCCAACGCTCATTGCCCGGAGTGTCTCGGCGCTGATTTTTCTTCGTGCGGCCCACCCAATCGTCCTGGCGTCTAGCCTCATCGTAGCCTCCCTTCCACCCACAATGGTGGCAGTACCACAAAACCTCGGTGCGTTTTCGCGTGATCGATAATGGCCGGTCCCCTTTTTTGCGCCGCGTGTCGGAGCAGCGCGGGCATCTCGACTTCCGCGTACCGTCTGCTCCCGCTACCAGATTGGCTATCTCCGCGTTATCGTCTCGCCACCCCATTATGTACGCGCCTGACACGCGCGGCATATCCGGTTACCGATATGAGATGAGCAGAATTGTCTGCCGCAACACAGGCACGAGCGAGTGGCTGGAACTTGCCGGTCGGACACGGGCCGCGCGGTGCTTCGTTTGCTGGGAGCGGCGAGTCCGATGATGCGGGCCTTCTTAGATATGATGTGCGGCCGGCGATCAATCTTGGCTGCGATCTTCTCGACAGAATGCGTTGGCCACAGCGCCATCAGCAGCTCGACCTCGGCCTCGGTCCAGGGGCGGCGCGAGGTCACTTCGGGCTCGCCCCAGGCTTAGAGGTTACCTCGAACTGATCGACTTGGTCGCCATACGCATCCCATCCCGGCCACCGCTGTCGCGCAAACATCTCCAAATACGGCCCTGCAACTAGACGCTCGACACGAGAGTAGATTTCATCGGGCTTACGGGAGTGCTGCCTCCGCTTGGCCTGAATCACCTGACGCACGTCGGCGTTTACACGTTTCGGCTTACCCCGCGTTGCCAACAGGCATATCTCTGATTCCTTTCGGCTCCAATAGCCCATGCCAATCGACGGCTTGACCCACACGAAAGCTATGGTTTTGTATGTGAACCCCCAAGCGTCGATCAGCGTCAGTGCTGTCTGGAGATGGGAATCGACTACCCAAACGAATAGAGCAGCATCCGAGGCCGCTTTATCCGCAACGGGAAGCGAGAACAGGTCGTCAGGCGACATCGTAGAGTAGGTTGGGGAGCGCCCCGCGCCCTTATCAGACCAGACCCGAAAATCCCACGGCGGGTCGGCTAGAATGGCCTTGTATTTCACTTCGGGCTCGCCCATCCGGGCCGCTCCCAGGCCCGCCAGCGCTGGCTGAAGCGGTCCACGGTGCTGCTGCCGATTTCAAACACGTCGATCATCAGGCGGGCATGTGGGCCGTAGTGCTTGAATGCACATAGCTCGACGATCTGCTTATCGTCCCGAACCGCTCCGTTCTCGAAGCAGATTCCGTCCAGCGCCGCCTTTACGACATTATCGATGTCGGGTTTCACTGCGTGAGATAAGGCGCCCTGTAGCAGGGCGAGCCGTTTGGTTCTGGACCAGCTCGGCGGCGACTCGAACACCGCCGCAACGTGGACTATGACCGGGCTCTCGGTCGCTGGCCTCCCGACCATCTCAATCGCTGTTAGCTGACGAATGCGCTCCTCGTAGGCGCGAGTCTTCGCCGGCGTGTAAACGCGGCCAGTCTTGGTCATGCGGGGGCGACCCTTGGCGACCGGCGCGCCCTCAACGGTGAGACGAAAGAATGGATTCCTGTTGTCATCCATGATTGGACCACCCTGTATTGGGCGGAAACACCCGAGTTCGCGACCAAGAAACGGTAAAGAACTCTCCCACTCAGTCCACGCGCTTCCCGGCGACGATGGCGTCGTGAACGTCGACCCATTTCTGAACGTCGGCGGGCGTACCGACGACGCCGATCACTGACTTTATTATGGCTTGCGCCACTATTGACCGCTCGCGGGTGCCCTGTGCCGCGCCCATCACGCCTTGAGGTGTGTTCCGAGGGGGCGGGGGCACCTCTGCGGCCGGCTTGCGCGCTGGCGGTGCCTGTATGGGGCTCTGGATGCCGTTGCCGGCGGCACTTGGCACCTCGCTGACATCCCCGTGCTTCGAGACGCACATATCTTGGATGCCCTTATATTCCTTGCCGAGATACCACTCGAACTTGAATGATTTGCCGATCGTAAACTGCGAGAGCATTTCTCCCCATGCTTTGAATCTGAGTTCCTGGCCAGAATCGACATCGATCCCGGTCAATGTTCCGGGGGCGCTACCCTCGCCCGGCGAGATTCCCTGCACGTCCAGCGTCACAATGTTTTTCGCCATGTCGCATCTCCCGTGGCCGTGAAGAAGGTGGCGTGGGGGTTGGCCAGTCCCCCACGCCTAAGCGCGGTCGGAGGCTAAATTACGACCACGCTATTCGCTGTCGCCGCGATCAGACACCACAAGAATCGGACCTCCCAGATACTCGGTGGCCGCACCATCAAACTGACCCGTTTCCCGCACGAAATAGTACGTTCGGCGATTAACTGAAATTTTAGAGTAATACGGCGAGACGGCGATCTCGATTCGGTCCCCGGTTTCGGGATCGTCGTAGATGCAGGGCTGCATAACGGCGTATTGACACTCTGCCATCACGACGCGCCTATCTCACAACAATCTGAGGCTCGTACCGCGCGAGGCATAGCGCTGCCTCGAACGCCGCGAGGTTCTCTGGGTGGTTCTTCAGCGTGTCGGCCTCCACCTTGCCGGTCGCTCGGGAAAATCTGACCAGCGTACAACCGTCGATCTGTTCTCCGGCCTCCTCCAGCATCGAGCGATAGGCTGTGAGCTGGCCGATATGACCATTTTTCAGACTCGCGCTGAGGTCAGTCACGCCCTTCCAGTCGAGAACCTGCACGGTGCCGTCCCATAAACGGGCGATCATGTCGCACGTCCCAGCGATCCTCCAGCGTCTGCTGTAAAGCCGTCGTTCGATGTCGATCACCTCTTTGATGTTCTTCTGGAACCACTCCCCAAGGCCGCGCTGGCATTTCGCCACGTCCTCGTCGTCCGAGAGATCGGGTTCCAGGCCGTGGGCCAAGTCCTCGATGAAACGGTGAACCTGCGTGCCGATGTCAGCGGCGCGTTTGGTCTCGCGCCAGGGCGCTTTGCAAATCTCTTTGGCCCAGTCGAGCCGGCCGTCGTCGCCGGCGGTCGGAATCTCGACATCGGATTTCAGCAGTTCCTGGCGAATGACCTTCGCCGCCCATCCCGAGGCAGCGCCGAATGGCACCGCGTAGGCCGCCGACGCCACCGAGCTGACGCTGAGGTCGACTTTGCCCCCGTTGCCGTCGGCATCGTGCCACTGATAGCGATGGTTGCCCGGCGAATAGGTCAAAGTGCCGCCCCCGAGCATCTTGATGATTTCGGTCATATTGTCCTCTCTCCATGCTGCTCGACCAATTCTCGCGGGACGAAGAAAGCTGAACGCCCCCCAACGGTGCGCCAGTACGCTTGCAGCTTGCCGTAGCGCGCCTGGATTGGGCCGTGAACATCAAAGACCTTTGGGTCCGGGGTTGGGATGACGAGGAAAAATAGTTTGTCGTCGCCATCGGGCGGGTGCAAAAGCAACGACGTATTCGTCGGTTTGGATGTCGCCCGCACCTCGTAGTCGCCAACGTCCCCAGGGGTGTAGGTGCCGATGGCACCGGACCAGAACTTGTCGAGCATTTTTGCAACAACCAGCTCGCCAACGCAGCCGACGATGTCGGCTTGCCAGCGCCCGTCCATGCTCTCGGTCGCGCCGTACCGTCCCTGCGCATTACGCTTGAGCGACGTGACCACGCGCATGCACCCGGCGTAGCTGGCTTGGAGCAGCTCGGGGCTTGTAACCCTGACCGCCGTCACCCCCTGTTCTCCCTAAGTTCCTCATCGCAATACCACTCGTCGAAGCGTTCCAGCATCTGATTGATTGCGTCCTTGGCGATTTTGCGACGCTCGGCCGTCTCAAGTTCGATCAAATCCTGCTCTTGCTGTTTTTCTAGCTCAACAGAATCTGCACTACGAACCAGAGAATCGCCCATTCGAGGGGAGTCATGTTCGCCTCCTGGAAAGTGGACCGCACCGCGCCCGTCCATGTACGGCGTTCTCATGGCAGCAGCACCCAGGCCCCGACCATAGTCGCGAAGATGGTCAAGGCTGCCAGCACCTCGCCGAGGCTCGGCCGCGTTCGAGGCGGCTGCGACGGCTCCAAATCGTGCCGTAGCGTGCCCCCGGCGACCGAGACCATCAGAAGCCTCTGGAGCCTAGTTCCTCTCGCTGGCGTGAATTTCATTGTCCTAGCCTCTCTATTCCGGTGAAGGTGTAGTTCATCATCAAATCTTCGTGTAGATCGTCTTCGCTCAACGCAACTAAGTCTGTGTCGCCTATCGCAACATATTCAAATTCAGTGCGCTGACGTGTCTCGTTTTTGATCTTCGTTGTGACAGTGGCAACCTCACGACGTGCCACAATCTGAATCTTTTCCCATCCAAGGTGCGTGTCTTGTGGCCGCCTGACTTCGTATTTTGCTCCGACGATCATTTTCTAGCCTCTGTGATTAGGGAGGGGGCTCGCGTGGCCGGTCAGTAGTAAACAGGCCGGAACAGGTAACCATCGCCATCGGCGGTCAGGTAACCCTTTACGCGGCACCCTGCGATAGAACACGACGCGGGAATTGAAAAGCAGGTGTCAGCCTCGCCATCGACTGAAACAGAACGCCTCATATCCCCGGCAAGGTGAAGGCGGCAATTCTGGACTTTGGAAAGCGTAGGGCCGCCCATCCACTTAGAAAACCAAGCGATAGCGCCGTCATCTTGTTTCGTTGAGAAGTCGCTGCGGTACTTCATGGCTCTAGCCTCTGTGATTGTGGGTTGTTGGTGTGGTCGGTGCCGGCTCCAGCTCCAGCGTGAGGAGCGATCCGCGCCCCTCGCAGACCCGGCACGGTTGCTGGCCGCTGCGGCCGCTCCCGCCGCAGCCGATGCACGGTCTCGGGGTTACTACCCCGCGTTCGCTCATGCCGCACCTGGGCCGGTGTGGCGCATGGCCCAGTAGATCGCACGGCCCTTCCGCAAGCTGTCCTGCGCGTTCAGCGCGTAGATCATGCGGCGACCGTCGCTGGCATCGCCGATGAAGTACGGCTTGGGGTTGCCGAGCTTCGCGACACTCGACAGCGCCCGACGGGCTGCGCCGTGGGCCCACCGCCCGTCGCTGTAGTAGCTGAAATGTTTGCGGGCGGTTTTGTACCCGCCCGAGCGAATCGAGCGAATTGTGCGGGCGGATTGTTTGCCGGCCCTGATCGCCCAGCCGACGGACCCGAAATCGGGTGATGGTTTTCTGTTGTGCATTATTTAGCCTCTCTCTGTTGTCGTCAGAACTGCCACCCATACGGGGCGCGTGTAAACGCCCCGCATGAGAAGCGATTCCCTATGCCGCACCTCGGTCAGTCCAAGTGTGATAATAGTCGCCAGCAAACACCAGCGCCGTGTCCGTGAGGACGACTTGGCGCAGCCCATGAAACTTATCCAGCCACGCCTGGGCGGCAGCGGCATGGTTCGCATCGATATCGAGCGCGTAGTTGCAGCCAACGGTCACGCGCTGCCGGTCCCTGGTATCGTCAGCCGTCGCGGTGAATCGGGAGCCGCGATGGTCGGTCGGGCCGTGGTATCGGGTACGGATCGATGCCAGTGGGTAGTGGTCCATTTTAGCCTCCAAAGTATTCGTTGAGGTCGGGAAAAGATTCGCCGGCGTGTTCGCGAATATGCTCGCCGGCCTCGCGTATGAAAGAGACGGCCGTCAACCCGCACTCTGGGCAGTCAATGGTCCCGTCGGTCTCGCGGTGGCAAGGTGACCATCCCATGCAACTAGCCACGCCGGGATGATCCCAATCCGTTTGAATCAACACTGAATCGGATTCGCTTTGCGGGTTGCCACCGTCGCGCACGATTACAAACGCGCACGGCGTGAAGTCCGAAAAATGTATGAACGCCATCACATAGCCTCGTCGTAGTCTGGGGACCATTCGTCGGCGTCTTCGTGCGCCTGTTGCGAGTAGGCGAACGGCCCGGCGGGCTCGCCGCATGGCATACAGCCAGGAAAACAGGCCCACCAGTACCAGCCGGGTTGTACGCCGACACAATAGTCAAGGAAGATCGGGCGCTCCCCATCGTGCCAGAACACCTCAAACGAGCCATAAGGCTCTTGAGTGTCCTCGGCGTGAAATTGGTGATAGCCAGCGTGGGAGTCGTAGGCTCTCGCCTCTTCGGTTCGTACTGTTCCGATTTTCATGGTCTAGCCTCTCTCTGTTAGCCTCAGCGCCCTTTCTAGAGCATCCCTTAAGCAACGGTCATCAACAGCAGCATCTCGGCGCCATGCACCGCGCGCTGGCCGCACGCGTCGCATTCTATTCGCGTCGCGTCGGGTTCGACGCCTTCCTGTTCCTCGCCGCACGCGGTACAGAATCCCGGATTATCAGCCCCGAACATGCTGCGCTCGGCGGCGTCAACGATGCGGTCTTGCGTGATTGTTGTGTGGATTGTCATGCCGGCCCCCCCTCCCGAGCGACTCGCTCGCCCATTTCTTGAATGATCGCGCGATAAAGTAGCGAATCCTTGTTCGTTCGCGCGGCCAGCATTCCGCTCAATTCTGCGTCGGAATAATTGGGCAGAATATGCTCGACGATGTACTCGATAGGCGCTGATAGCATAGACATTTTGAAATCCTTCCTATGCCGCGATCGCGTTAGCTTTACGATGAGCCGCGCCGTGGGCCGGAAATCCAACGATAACGTCGCGCTGGCGCTGGCATAACTGGCAAGTCTTGCAGCTGACTCCGCCGTGTAAGTAATCATGCTGCGCCGCGTGTGATGTTGCAGGACATTGCACAACCTTGCGGCCTTTGGGCGTCGTGGTGCTGGCGCCGTCGCTAGGTAGCACCGTAACCACTGGCGCGATATCCAGGTCCGCCAGCTGGTCGGCGTGGTCTAGATTGTTGCCGCTTAGGTTAATCGTGAAGCCGTCGCGGTTCGCCTTTGCTATCGCGGCGGCGTTACGCTTGGTGGCCGGATTTTTGTGGGTATAGGTGAAGCCACGCTTGCCACGGTTCGCCTTCACGATAGCGCCGAGCGCTTTGGTATCGATTGTCTCGCCGACGCCGGGAAGATCACCCGCTTGGTTCATACGCCACAATTGCCCCGGCGCGAAGTCCGCGATCTTAGCGCAGAACGTCGCCAGATCCGTTCCGACGTCGTCCACTTGTTTCCATACAATAGCCAGTGGCCCACCTTTGGCGTAGCAACCGCCGCGCATAAACGGACAGGATGGCGGACAAGAGTCCGCACTCGATGTGCTGACCGGGATTGGCCCGGTCTTCTTGTTTCGCGATTTAAGCGTGAGCCGGTACTTCATTTTTATAGCCTCCGTTAGCCTCAGCGCCCCTTTTATCATCCGCCCACTGCGCCGTCAAGCGTTATCGAGCGCTTGATCGCGCCGACGCGTCTCTATAGTATATGCATGACTGCCGCCGCGAACGAAGGGACTCCCGCATGGACCATAGCGACCTGCTTGCCGAGCTTGATGCATTTCTCGAGCGTCACGGCCTAAGCGATAGCACCTTCGGATTACGCGCGACCGGGGACGGTCACCTCGTGTCACGCATCCGCGCCGGCCGGCCGGTGCGCCGATCGACGGTGCTGCGGGTCAGGCGCTGGATGGCACGCGAGGATATCGCGCCGTGACGACACGATTCAGCATCCTTCGGGATATACTCGCGCTCCAGGACATCAGCGCTCAACAGAAGCTGGTGCTTATCGCCCTGAATCAGTATGGCGACGATGACGGCCGGAATATCTATCCAGCCATCGAGACAATCGCCCGGCTGGCCAGTCTGTCCACTCGCCAAACCAAACGCCACGTCCGGGTGCTGCGCGAGCGTTCCTACCTGACGCCCCACGGCAATAAGACGCGCAACAATACCGTGAGGTATGCCCTCAACGTCCCAACCAAAGGGACGCCAGTGTCACGGCCAACGGGCCATCGGCGTCCTACAACAACCCCCCTATATAATCCCTCTATTATCCCTGAACTAGCACGGGATTCTATTTCTGATTTTAATCAGGACAGACAGGCGGTCCCAGATAGACGGGCGGTCCACCCGATATCAGAGAAAGTTAGGCGATTGATTGATGCTGAAGATCGAGAGCAAGCGGAGCGTAAGGCGCGACTCGCGTCGAGGCCGCAATGATAGCGGTAACGTGGTACCGCGATGGGAATTGGCCGAGGCGCATAAACCTAGGCGGGGCGCGGGATAGGGGCGGGGTGATAGTGCTGGGCGAAACCCCCGTCCATCCACGGGGGCATCAAAAGCCTCTGGATGCTTGTGTTATGTGCTGACGTGGGCTAGGGTGTGGTTATTGAGGCTAATCACAGAGAGGCTATAGATATGACGTACATATGCGAGCATTTTCAAAACATCCGCCACAACCG